>Ga0228702_1000027_pt1 | contig 206040 bp, 202 predicted proteins | sample McNCre217_Aug_MG_2_FD_178018 | JGI IMG/M metagenome (GOLD analysis project Ga0228702, IMG submission 178018) | Freshwater microbial communities from McNutts Creek, Athens, Georgia, United States - 20-17_Aug_MG | ecosystem: Environmental > Aquatic > Freshwater > Creek | place: USA: Georgia... | reverse complement strand
AGCCTAGATACAGGTTAAAATTAGAGATTTAGTGTCTGTTTTGCGACTGTGGCTAATAAGGCATAAAAAAAACAGCTCATACGTTATGTAAAAGCTGTTTGATCTCTTAGTTGGCGGTCCGGACGGGGAAAGCAAAAGCTTTACTTATGCGCCTCAGTTTATGCAAAAACTCTTCCTTTGGCGAAGTATATTTTGCTTGAATTGAATCAATGAGAGCATATTTTGGACGCAAATATCTTCATCTATGCGAAGTCTTTCTCGACCAAAGAAGAGTAGACTGTAGAGAAATCATCAATTATTTTGGAATCAAGAACTTTAGCATAGATAGTAGTGCTCTTCAGAGAACTATGCCCCAAAATTTTGGATAAAGTGTCTATAGGCATATGGTTAGATAGAGCTATAGTCGATGCCATTATGTGCCTTCCTAAATGACTGGTCATCCTTACTTTAAATCCCATTATCTTTTGAATCTGCTTTAATAACTTGTTATAAGCGTGATTATTTCGAACAGGTAAAATTCTTCCTAGTTTTGTTGAATAATAATGGGTTCTATATTTTTCAATAATTGTAAGTGCTTGTGGTAATAACATAACCCTTTGTTCATTACCTGTTTTTTTTCGCTTTATAATAACCCAGGATTTACCCTCAATTTCACAAATATGATGAGGCTCAATTGCTTTAGCTTCGGAATACGCAAAGCCTGTAAAGCAGGTAAAAAGAAAGATATCTCTAGCTTCATTCATTAATTCATCATCAAATTGATAAGTCTTTAATACTTTCAAGTCTTCTAATGTCAATAGAGGGCGAGGAGGGTTTACATATTTTACATTAAATCGAACCTCAACCTTCTGGTCAATCCATCCATTATCTAAAGCAAAATTGAACATATGCCTTATGTGCTTCATAACCTTATAAGTCGAATTGATACTAAGCCTTAATTGTGAAAGTAGAAATGTTTCGAAGTCATAGAAGAATTCTCTGTTTAGTGCACTCAGCTTTAGTTCCTCTTTAATCTTTCGATATGTCAAGAACTTATTTAAGTTACTTATGGAGGCTTTATAGCCTCTGAGCGTACCATTTGCTAGTAATTTTGAGCTGTGCTTAACTTCCACGTCTTCAAGATATTTATCCATTACATATCTTACTCCTTTAGGTTTTAGCTTTTTTTCTTCATCCTCTTTGGGTTTTCTAAGTAATAAGTCCTTAAGCTTATCTAAACTTAATGTTTCATCGGCTTTCTTTAATTCACCAACTACTTGAATGGTTCTCATAGTAAGCTCGTCAAGTTGGCTATTTATTTGCTGTGATTCCTGACTAGAGTCCTTAATCCTGCATAGCTGATGATTCCATTTAGATGGAGCAGTTTTGAAGTTTGTGCTAAAATCAGTCTTTTGATTGCCGAGTGTAATTCTGCAGTAGATAGTTGGATTGGCGACGAATTCTATCGCTTGAGTTTTCCTAATCCAAAACTTGATGCTTAGGTTGTGTGTGATTTTCATTGGATTCAATATTTGGTTTATGAATCCTAGATTTCAAGATAAAATGAGAGTTAATATTTTAAAGGTCACAGTCGCAAAACAGACACTAAATTCCCCCATTTTCGCTCTACAGTCTACTCTTCTTTGGTCGAGAAAGACTTCGCATAGATGAAGATATTTGCGTCCAAAATATGCTCTCATTGATTCAATTCAAGCAAAATATACTTCGCCAAAGGAAGAGTTTTTGCATAAACTGAGGCGCATAAGTAAAGCTTTTGCTTTCCCCGTCCGGACCGCCAACTAAGAGAAAAGCTTCAAAGAAATTTGAGGCTTTTTTGTTTTAAATCAGGTTAGGTTGATTTCAGATATAATCTCTTGAAAATCATCTTTGATAAACTCCCAGTATTTCCCTTTCAGACAAATGGGATTTAGGTCGTTATCTGCAAAGTCAAAATTGATTAAATTTTTAAGTAGGACAGCCTTATCATGAGAGTATGGATACCGTCTTTCGTGTAATGCAATCATTTGGGGGATACTGAAGTTGGATAGTAATTCGTGCAAATCCCAGAAGTCTTTTTTTCTTCCACCTCTTTGAATAACATCCATTTTCATCGCAATAATTTCTTCAATCGTAGCCATCCGAATGGTATCAATTTCAGTATAGGTTTGGATAAATGGGTCTGTATAAAACACATCCAATTTGATAGTATGTTGTTTGTCTTGCCCTAGAAAATAGGCTTTCCCAAACGCGGGTGGCAAGGATGTGGTAGAGACATAGTTGAATTCCTTTCTTAGAAAATAATCGATATGATCAAAGTCGATGTCACCGTAGTTAATATCAGTAAACAAATCGATATCGATTGATTCTCTGTGACCGATTTGTAAACTTAATGCGGTTCCTCCTACTAAGCGAAAGGATTCAAAAACGGGCGAATTCATAACAATCAAAAGGCTATTTTTTAACAACTCATTAATCGTGTTGTAATATAGCGTTTTCATTTTGTTGCTTGGAATAGAGGGTATAGGGTGCTCCTGTTGTTTGTTTTAAAGCCTCTGTGATGATTGCTGCACCGTAGAATTGCTTGATTTCTGCTAGTTCAAGCTCATTTCCTCGTTCAAATATGCGTCGAATTACCGCATTTTTTTGCTTATCCCAATCAATTTGACTGATATCTGTATCCCAAAATACTGATTTTCTGATGTTGGCTACATTAGGAGTTTCAGGTTTGATTTTTTTCTTTTCCTCTTGAATCTCAAAGTACGTTTGAAGTAGTGCCAAAGTACCTTCTTCAAAACCAAGTTGTTGCTCAATTTTTAGCGCTAGGGGGGTATTTAAATCTCGTTTGCCTTTCGTGATGGCATTAAGTGTTTGTGGATGTTCCCCGATAGAAAGGGCAAATGGCCTTTGAGAGATGCCTCTTTTCTTCAACTCCCGTTCTATAATTATTCCGGGATGGATGCCTTTGAATTTTGTAATGAAAGAGTTCATGGAACAAATGTAAACAAAATTGTTTACATAAATCCTTTCTCAAATGGTTTTCATATCACTAACAATCCCATCTCCCGTAATTCATCCGCGATTTCTCCTTCCCAGAAATTGTCGAAATCACCCAAGCCTGCCTTAGAAAATGCAGCTTGGAATTCAGCAAAGGTTCCTGTTTTTTCAGTTCCTAATGATAGTGCAGGCAATGCATTTATAAGCCAGTTTCCTAATTTTTCAGGAACCTCTAATTCTACTTCCTCTCTGCCTAAACTGAATAATAAGGCTTTTTTCACCTTGCTAGGCGTAGGTCCTAGCCATAAAATTTTAGCCGATGCCTTAGGGAAACTATCTTCTTTTTGGGTTAAAATGCGGGCAATGTAATTCTTCGGGATCTGCGTGCGCGGAATTTTGAAATCAAACCATTCCTGCAACGGCATGTCTAAACCGATGCCATGCATGTAATTGAATAAGGATTTCTTCAACCCTTCACTGAATTGTGCATGATCAGTTCCAGTAGGATCTGCATGTTCTAAATCGTTGTTTGCAAAACGTCCCGGTTCTGGATTTAAAATCTGTATTTGGTAGGCATCAGGATTGAGACCTACTGGACTATGAGCCGTTAAGGCAAATTGATGCCAAAAACCCGAATGCATCACTCCATTTTCTACCAACTGTCTCACCACTTCCAGAGAATCGACTGTCTCTTGCGCGGTTTGGGTAGGGAATCCATACATCAAATAGGCGTGGACTAAAATGCCGGCTTGCGTAAAATGATCTGCCACTTGGGCCACTTGCGAAACCGTAACGCCTTTGTCAATTAATTCCAAAAGTCGATCCGAAGCCACCTCTAATCCACCCGAAACAGCGATACAGCCGGAGCGAACGAGTAACTGACATAAGTCTTTGGTAAAACTCTTCTCAAAACGAATATTCGTCCACCAAACCACCGTCAAACCCCTGCGAATAATCTCAATGGCCACGTCTCGCATCAAAGCGGGCGGTGCCGCTTCATCCACGAAATGGAATCCATTGTTTCCCGTTTGTTCGATCATCGCCTCCATGCGATCGACTAGCATAGGCGCCGTAGTCGCTTCGTAATCCTTAATGTAGGATAAGGAGATATCGCAAAAGGTACATTTGCCCCAATAACAACCATGTGCCAGCGTCAATTTATTCCAACGACCATCACTCCACAAGCGGTGCATCGGATTTGCGATCTCAATGACTGATAAATATTTATCTAAGGGTAGATCCGAATAATCAGGAATGCCCACGTCTTTTTGTTTTACGTCTGCATCTTTGGATCCATTCAGGTAATTGACGTTTCCGTCGATGCAGCAAAACGTGCGTTTTAAATCTTTCAAATCACGCGATCCTTTTAAATGTTCCAACAGGTTCATTAATGGTGTCTCTCCATCATCTAACGTGATAAAATCCACAAATTCAAAAACGCGGGGCTCTTCTAAGGAGCGTAATTCGGTATTGGCATATCCTCCACCAAAGGCGACTTTGATAGCAGGATGGTGTTTTTTTATCCACTGCCCACAGCGTAAAGCACTATATAAATTACCTGGGAATGGGGCGGTGATGGCGACTAAATCGGGCTTTTCGGTTTTTATTTTGGGGGCCAAAACCTCCACTAATAATTCATCGATATAAGTCAGCGGCGCGTTCAGCGCATGATGTAATTCTTGAAAACTAGAAGCCGATCTGCCCAGTCTCTCCGCATAGCGACTAAAGCCAAAATGCGGGTCTACCGCATCAATAATCAGATCAGAAATGTCTTCTAAATAAAGGGTGGCTAAATGCCTCGCTTTATCCCGCACCCCCATACTCCCGAAGGCCCATTCCAGATCACTTACTTGCTGAAAGCGAGAAGCCTCAGGCAAATAGTTTTGCTCTGCAATGACATGCGCTAGGGTAGGATTTTTATCGTGTAAAAAGGAAATAACGGGGTCAATCGTGCGAATGTAGGACTGTTTTAGTCGAAGCATGCGCTGCCCATTTTCATTCAGTTTTTTGCCTGAATTTTCAATCTGGGTAAATAGTTGCAGGAGTCCTTTAGCGGAAAAAAGCTGCAATATGACTTCGAGCCCTAGATCCGCCTGAAAAGAGGAGATATTGCGGGTATTTAAAAACCCCTTTAAATAAGCCGTCGCTGGGTAGGGCGTATTTAATTGGGTGAAAGGCGGGGTAATAAAAAATACCTTGGGGTCTTTTGAGCTCATCTGCCTCAAAAGTACTTAAAAAAACAGGCCATCTATTGATAGCCTGCTTTCTTTTTTTCTCTCTTTTCTTCTTTTTTCTCCTTCGGAGTTTTAGCGGGTTCTTTCTTTGCCGCCTTTTGGGAATTCATGCCTTTGGCCATGGTGTTGGGGGTTTAGGGCGGCAAGGTCGGGAAATTAATTGATTATTTTTCCTCTAACCAGGATTTTATCACCTCCGCCGTATTCTCAAAATCCTTATCTAGCATCAGATCATGCGACCCACCCGCTATGATTTCGAGTTGAGCTTTGTAATGTTTTGCTGTGTTAGCAAATTCTTGCACGGTGATTAATCCATCCGATGAGCCACCCACCACTAAAAGAGGGACAGAAGTTCGGTGATGGAAGGGGAGCATTAATTCTAAGAAGGCTATAAATGACTCCGAGCACATTTTTGAGGAATAACGTACACAAAGTTCTGGGTCATTGAACATCAGTTGAGGGTATTTTTTGAACCCGCCTAATAAGTTTAACTGAAGCAAATAGGGAATCAATCCAGGGTAGCGAAAGAGCGCTCGCAAGCTGGCCATCAACACACCTGACGGTGGGACAGATGCTAGCAGAATTGCCTTTTTGCAAGATCCTTTTTGTAAGAATTTTTGCAGAATCATGCCACCCATCGAATGTCCAATAATGATGGGCGGTGCTTCCAGATTTGCCACTTCGCGGTGTAAAGCTTCCACATAATCACCTAACGAATACGAAATTCGCTGCGTGCTTCCTTGAACCTCATGTCCCGGAAGGTCAAAGGCAACGCAGTTATATCCCAGCTTCTCGAAAAAGGGAATAAAATTTTCCTCCCAACACCAAGTGCCGTGTGCCATGCCATGAACGAAGACAATCGTTTCTTTCATCAGATGGGGTTTTTACTGACGTAGTTTTTAGGCAAATGTTTTTTTAACTGATTGACGAACAGGTGAAAATCTACCGTAATCGTGTGTCGCGGGGTTTTGATTTGATTGAGGTGGGGATGGGTGACCTCTCTTTGGCATAATTCAGCAATATTTTCTGGTCTTTTCCAAAGTCCTTTAATCGCCCTCGCCGCTATCTTGCTTTGCAACTCCGCACCCGGCCAAATACAGCCCAGTGGCTGGAACATGCCCACGAAAAACAGGTTATCGTATTTCTCATGCAGCATTTTAAGGTAAAGCGGAACATCGCCTTCGCTGTAATTCAAGAAGTCTTTTCTAAAGAAGGGGTGTTCTAAAATATAGCCCGTGCAGGCAATAATCGTGTCAAATTCCTCCACAGACCCATCTTTGAAATGTACCTTTTGGCCCTCAAAATGATCAATATCAACTTTAGGGAACACCTTCCCATGCCGTACTTTGTACAAAAGTTCTTCGTTGATCGTGGGATGGGTAGCGGTAATTGCATGTTCCGGCTCTTGAAGACCGTACATCTTATTCGAACCGGAGAATATTTTAACGGATAATTCCGACAAGAAAAATTTCAATTTCGTAGGTAGCCAGGCTAAACGGGAAGCCACCACATCACTCGGTTTTCCAAACAAAAACTTAGGCACAATCCGGTATCCTCTTCTCCAGCTAATACTCGTCTTCTTGCTGACGCGACTCGTCTCCACGGCTACATCGCATGCGGAATTTCCTCCACCAATCACTAGAATACGTTGATCTCTAAAAGGTTCTGCTTTCTTGAATTCATGCGAGTGCATTAAACGGCCCGTAAATTCACCCGGATAATGGGGCATTCGAGGCAACCAGTGGTGGCCATTACACACCACTAGGTGGGTAAACTTTTCTGTTTTTTCTACCCCATCCTTCTCGGAAACGATGATCCAGTTATTGTCCTCGTCTAACTCGCAAGATTTTACTAGGGTCCCGAACTCAATATTCGGTGCAAGATTAAAGTGCGCAGCATAGCCTTGGAAATAACGTCTTAATTGATCGTGCGAAGGATAATCCGGCATCCCTTTCTCGAAATCGTCGAACGTGAAGTCCTCGTATTGCGATAGGGTTTTGGAACTAATAATGTGCGTAGTCTCAAAAACACTGGAGTGCCCCGTCTTTTCGTTATAAACCCAGTTTCCGCCTACCTGATTATTGTATTCATAACAAACGACATCAAGTCCTTGATCTTTTAGGTTTTTTAAGGCTGTAATGCCGGATGGTCCAGCACCGATTACGCACACGTTAGTCATATAAATTGCTTTTTACCAAATATAGCAAAAAGACAAATTAATCTCTGAATTCCACCATTATTCCTTTATCAACGCCAGGGTACTTATCCGATTGTCAGTATCTGTAAATCGAATAATATACTTTCCTAGAGGTAAGTTTGAAGTATCAATCACATCGCCATTATTTACTCGATTTACTCGTTTGATGACGAGGCCAAAGGAATTAATAAGTTCTATATCCCCTTTACTTTCAGTCGCTATTTTTAGTTGATTCCTAGTTGGATTAGGGTAGACAGAAAAAGTAGGTACCTCTAAAACTCCCGTGATGGCTATGCTTATCGCTGCTGACGGAGCACTAGGGCATCCTTGCGCATTGGTTACCACTAAACTGTAGGCACCCGTCGCAGTGGCTATATAATTATTTTGTGTAGCTCCTGTAATTACTTTATTATCCAAATACCATTGATAAGTACCTGTCGCAGTTGTACTTAAATTTTGAATGTTTGCGACGCTAATGGTAGGGGTATTTGGTTTTTGAACGTCCAATAAACTTGAAATGGTGGCTTGGTTTTTATTCCCCACCGTATCGAGCAATTTACCTGCCAATACATTTAGCGTTAAGCTATCTGCACAAGTTCGGTCAATACTAATTTCAAAGTTTCGATTATCCACCTTTTTAATGCCTGTAATCGAACCATTTTTGATGGATAAATCAGCAGTGGATAAGGTATTTCTAATGTATTCATTCGAGCGAATGTTTAGAACTAATTTACTGTTCGTTGAACTTGTTTTTGAGATACTCAAGATGGGATCCCTCGTATCCTTGTAGATAGTTGAAATAATCGGCTCACTTTCGTTATCCACAGAATCTCTCACGATACAACTAACTTCAATTAACCCATCTTCAAAGCCTTTTAACACTGAATCTTTGACGCTGATGTTTGAATTAGAGAAGGTGCCAGTAATTGTTTTTACTACAGCTTCTGTTTTGTAAAAGACAGACGAACTTTGTTTTGTAGGTGTTACACTGGCTTGTTTAATACTCAAAATATAGGATCCTTTTGCTTCAGAAGCTTTAATCTGGTAGATTAATGAGTCAATATTACTTTTGCCAAAATTCGCCAAATTGGTTTTTAAGATCGCAGATTTTGGAGCAAGCACATCTTTTGCATAGATCGATTTGCCTATCCCTAGGAGTGTTTTTGTCGAGTCTAACATGAAGACGGTGGCATATAAAATTCCATCATTTACGCCCGTTAATTTGATGTTTTCGACCACGATTGAATCTTTGCTCATCTTTCCTTCACTCACGACGGAATTACCTCCCATGCTACTATAAAAACGGGCACGGTAGTTCTTGTTCTTGCAATCTTTGCAACTGATGGAAAGACTTAAGGCTTCTGCATTTTTAGCATTCACTTTTTTGCCTAATATTTCCACTTTAGGCTGTACTAGTTTCGTGGTGTCTGCTTTCTCAAGGTCGAATCGGACAATCTCGGTGAAGTTGTAGTATTTTTTATTTCCTGCACGGTCAAAAAGAGTTATACCTTCCACTCCCCATAAACCAGGGGCAGAACCTTTAGGCAATAAACTAGATACTTTGTATTTGCGCCAATTCCCTGGAGGGCCAATAGGGTCTTTTAAAGGATAGAAAAAGTCTCTTCCAAAAAACTTATAAAAGTCATCTTGCATACTGTAATTAAACACTTTACCTTGAGGATCTCTTAAGGTATAATAGCCGTTTTGTAATCCTGCCTCATTTCCGGAAAATGAAGAACTATCCTTGACAAAAAACTCCATTTCAAACAGAGTTTCCCCATCGGGTGCAATCGGATTACTAGGTGTTGCTTTAATGTATATTTGGTTTAAGTCTAAAGTAGGAGGAATGTAATCCGGGTATTTTGTTTTTACGTAAACACTATCTCTAATATGTTTTGAAGTATTTTTTTGAAGGCGAAAAGATGCTGTATCAAGCATGAAAAATGCATCCATTTGATTTTGTGCTTCATCTCGTAGGGGCATTCTTGTTGTTACATAATAGCCTGTTGGATAATATTCGGGAATAGGGAAATTATAGTTGATTCGGTTGATATTTTTATTTTGAGTATCTTTTTTAATGTAAGTTGGGTTGTCGCCCAATACACCGAATTGAAAATCTTGACGCACCCCTTTTTCATCATTCTTGGGCATGGCAAACCATAAACCTGTGTAGACCATTTTATTCGTTTCAAGTATATCAAAATTAGCTTTTATAGTTTGATATATTTCTCCATCTATATACTCGTCGGTAGTAAAATATTTATATTTCCCTGAACCTAAACTAAGCTTTAACGAATTGTCAATATAAGCGGGGTTAATTATGTCTTCCTTGGGATTATTGATGAAAATTTTCAGTCCAAACGTACTGTTATTCTCATAGCGTTGATTTCCTACTTGATCCGTTAAAATAATTTGGTTAACACTCCAATACCCAGCTTTCGAGAATTTAGAGATGGTAATTCTTCCTTCTAAAATAAATCCATTCCCATTGTCTATTGGGCTTAGCCACATATCATAGAATGAACCTATCGAACTTGTTATTCTTGTAAATGCATTCTTGGCCCCATCTTGTTTAGGGTCAATCTTATTCAATTCAATTCGAATGACTAATTCCTTGTCTTCCTCTGGTAAACCGTTAACTTCCACGTCGACTTTTTTAATCTTTCCAGGGTAATTATAATCGGGGAAAAGGTTGTACACTTGGAAGGTCAAATCCTTTCGAATGATTGTTATGTATCTTGTTCCTTGCATCACACGATCTCGAATGAATTCAAATTTCTTCATGGATCTAGACCGAAGAATTTCTGGATTCACCACATAAGCAGCAATCGATTCTGCCATATCCTCATTTGGATTTTTAAGGTGTGCATAAGCAGATACAAATTCGGTGGTGTTTGTTGTGCTCCATCCTGAAGCACCTGTCGGGTCAAGGAACCATCCTCCAGTAGTGGCCCAATCATCTCGTAATTTTTGGTCAAATAGTCCATCCCACATGAAATGTGCTTTTTCATGTAAGATCAAACGTTGAATATCGGAGTATTGTGAGCTGCCGAATGCAATCTGCATGAATTCAATTGTTTTAATGCCCACCCAAGCAATGGCAGCCGCAGAAGGTAGTTTGGGATTACTTTGTCCGGCAATTCTTCTCGCTAAGTATTTTAAATTATTTTGAACATGCATTCCATCCGGTAATTCTTCGAACATAGATAAAATGGAGATTTTTTCTGAAGCTGAAAACTCTTGGAAATTGGAGAAGTCTTCACTCATGATTTGTTTTAGTTCCGCGTTAGGAATAAGAAAGCGAATCCCAAAACGATTATTTGCAAGCTGATCTACAGCATTCTTATCGTAACCATAATTAGTCGCAAAATTGACGATGGCTCCATAGAGTCTTTTGGAATAAAAACGCCCTTTTACCCCATCCAAAGTAACCACAAGTGGAGAGGCATAGGTAAAGGCCTTCCTGGAAATTGTAACAAACTTAATATTATTTCGTTCGACGATTTGAATGTCATCAATCACCTCTTGATCTGTGATGTACCAAACTGATTTTACGTCAGCTTTAAAGGTCGCCAACGGATGATCATTAATGATGAGTGAAGGAATTCTTTTAACCGTTTGAAATAAACGGAAGGCATCCTCTGGCGTCCAAGAGCTAACCTTATCGGATAAGGCAATACCATGTTTGTTGAGCAGGTTGATTGAATTAAAGTCCTCGGGTATTTTGATACTTTGGTCTAAAATCTGAATCTCGTTTGGTTCATTGATGTAACTTTGTTGCGCGTGTCCCACATAACTCGAATCATCTTGCCATTTATAAACATAATTGGTCTTATTCGTCAGTGTGATAGGGTTTAAACGAATCTCTAAAATTTTATCCGTTCCAATTAATTCAAAAACCTCTGTGGAAGGGAAATAATACCCAGTTGCGTCGAGCTTTAACGCCCATTTTCCATTACTTAAATTCTGGAATGTATGCTCAAGGGTGCCTGTAGAAATGCCGCCTAACTTTTTGAAGTAGAAATTTTCAGAGCTTTTTTGTATCTGAACCGTACAAGTGTCGCCTACTTTTAAGCCGAGTAGTTTTACCTTGATGGAATTTTGGGCGGAAAGGGAAAAGCTTGTCGCAAACAGTAAAAAAATACAAACAAGTAGGGGATAGAGGTTAACAATCTTTAATTCGATTTTCATTCTCTTGAGGGAGTTTTATTTTATAATCACTCAAAAATGAAAAATGTAAATGAAAAATTACTCATTTTACTTGTTCAAATGAGTACAAGGATTCTTTTAACCTCTCAAATTAAATTTCAATTATTCCCAAAGTCAGATTCAATACAAAAAAAAGGATGGCTGAATAGTAAAGTATATTACATCCGTTTTTAATCCACTTGTATTCTGCATCAACATTATCGCGATGGCGACCCAGGTAAGTTAACGGAAAAAATACGATGGATTGAACGGAGTTCTTTTTCCCATTTTTAAAATCCAAGTAGGCATGTAAGGGGATTTTGATTCCGAAGGATACCAAAAATAGAACTCCAGAGAGGGTATGTAGGTTATTGATCATCGAAGCTAAAATGGCTAGATTTTGCTAAATATAGCAAAAAGACTACTTGATATTTCTTTCGTAAAGGTATCTCATACTTCTGCTAATCATGGCAGGTATCACGGAAGCGTGGCCTTCGTCGTCAAAAAGAACAAGTTTAACTTCCATATCAGGATAATGACTCCTGAATAATTTCTCGATGTTTTTCATATTTTGAATTCCTTCTTCGTCTTCCAGTTGCCCATAGGATAGAAACACTTTTACTGGTAAGCTCTTGTGTGTCGTAGCAAATTTCTTTTCTATCAATAGGATATCATTTTGGTTCCAATCCACAAACGAGGGGCTGTTAATTCCATAATGGTCAAAAAGTTCAGGTGAATGAAACAGCACGTTTGCCGTAAAAAGGCCTCCTAATGAGTGTCCAACAAGTCCTCTGTGCCCGTTCGTGGGATAAGTTTTTTCAATGAATGGGATGATTTCATTTTTGATCACATTCAAAAACTGCTCTCCTTCGCCTGATTTTAATCCAGGTGCTGGTATGCCCTCCATGATCGAGGTGGTGCTGTCGTAGGTGGGGAATTTTGTGAAGGTTAATTCCGACCATCGCTTTGTAAACCAATCTTTATTCGTAACAGCAGTGCCTTCTATGGTTACCAAAATAAGATCGTCAATCTCTTGGTAAAATTTCAATGATTTGTGCGTTCCATGTACAATTTCAGAGGCATAATAACCGTCCAGCATGTAGAGTACTGGGTATTTTTTCGTTCTATCGAACTCTTTAGGTAAAGAAACCCCCAGTCGATAGGTTGTTTTATTAAGGGTCGAATAGAGCTCGTAGGATACGGCGTGGTGATTAATGAGTGGTTTTTGAGCGAAGGCTACTGTGCTGATGAAGTACAATAATAGAGCGATTCTAGGCATATGTTTTATTTAAATTTCGGATTATATATCGAATAACACAAGTTCATTTTGTTCCTAATTCCGCAAAAGGGGACAGAAAAAATTGTCCACCATCGTAACTCTGTTCAAAATTGAACTAAATTGTTCTATGAAACACCTATACTTATTTCTCGCTTTACTTAGTTTTAGCGCATTTGCCCAAAAGCGAAACCTCACTCTTTCTTTAATGCCAGACTCCTACGCCGTGTGCCGCCTAGCTTCCGATGCAAAGGTGCCCGATTGGGCCTATAAAGGTTCTTTTTATTCTATCTCGAAAACGAGTGATGAAATATCTATTGTGGTTGAACAGCGCTATGCTCCCGAAGGAATTAAAAAAGCAGAGAACTGGAAGGGATTTAAAGTGGAGGGTCCTTTGGACTTTGCTTTAACCGGAATTTTGGCGTCTTTGTCTAAGACGTTAGCAGATAATCAAATTCCGCTTTTTAGTATTAGTACCTTCGATACCGATTACATATTAGTGGAGAGTCAGTATTACGAGAAGGCGAAAAAGGTACTCGCCTTGGAGAACAAGTTTAAATAAAATAAGGCCCACCGCAGGTGGGCCTTATTTATTTATTTTGCGATACTACCCCAAACGAGGTGGCGGTATTTGCCATTATGACCGGTGGGTTCAGGGGCTAATTGCATAAATACCATGGAGAACATGTCCTCTTTGCGATCAATCCAGAATTGTGTCCCAAAATACCCGAGCCAGAAATAAGATCCCGCCGAAATGGTTTCGAATTTTGCTTGTTCTTCCGGATATACGTATACCGTTACACCTGCTTTGAATTGGGAGCGGCCGGTTACACCCATCGCTACCCCATCTTTTGTAGCGACATCGAAGAGTGGTTTTTCAATCATTTCTACGGTTTTTTTGCTCAAAATTCGAGCACCGTCCAATTCACCATAGTTTAATAGCATTTGGAAAAAACGGGCATAATCGTCTACATTACTCATGACGTCTGTCCCGCCCATGGCTAATTGTGTATTCGTATCTTTCCAAAAATCCATCGAAGTCTCTGTCGAGAAACCCATTAAATCACGTCCCACTTGGTCGGTATATATGCCCAGTTGACCATTGCTTTTACGCGTATATACTTGTGTTACATTTTTCCATTCTTCCGGAGGAACACCTAAATAGGTACGATTCATTTTAAGTGGAGCAAAGATCTCTTGACGTAAAAAATCGGAGAAGCTACGGCCATCTAATTTTTCAATGACACGTCCTAAAACCTCTAAATTCATTCCATAAGTCCAACTCTCACCAGGCTCGTGGGTTAAGGGTAATTTAGCTGCGCTTTGGATGATTTCAGCCAGTTTTAATCCACTTTTGACCTTAGGGAAAGCAAAGGTAATATTTGCTTTCACGTAGGCTTCATGTCCTAAACTTGCAAAAGGTGGATAGGCGATTCCTGAGGTGTGTGTGAAAACGTGCTTCATCAAAATCTTGTTTTTCGCAGGACGTGTGATGAATTCATGCTTTACCGTATCATATCCGATCAAAACTTGCATGTTCGCAAATTCAGGCAAGATGTCGCCTAAAGGAGTATCCATGGTGAAAAGTCCGCGTTCATACAATTTTAAGCCGGCCACCGCTGTGATGATTTTGGACATACTGGCCATCCGGAATAAGTGGTCTGTCCGCATGGCTTCGCTTGTTTCTAGGTTTGCTTTTCCAAAAGCCTTTTTATAAACCACTTTGCCATGGCGTACAATCATTCCGATGGAACCGGGAATGATTTTTTTATCTGTTTGGGAGGCTAAAAAAGCATCTACTCGCTGAATTCCTTCTTTAGATAAGCCAGCTTGAATTGGATCTCCAGCAGGGAGTCCGGATTGCGCAAATACGTTGATAGCGCAGAGGAGGAGTAAGAGTGTTTTTTTCATGGTTTGGGTTTATTTATCTGCTTTGTGGCCTTTTCCTAGTGATCGATCGACTGGTAGACCATAGAAATAGTAGAGGATTTTGGCTGTCAAAGCGCCTATTTCAGAAACGTGGCTTTCATCTTGGAAAACCTGGTGTTTCACGTTAAGGCCAGGATAATTCCTGCTTTTTAACGCATTAGCTAAATTTAAGGCTCTTTTCTCAAATAGGTTTTTACCTTCCAGCGAAGAGGCGGAAATGAATACCTTACCTGACAAAGTTTTCTTCGAAGCGAAGAAGGCTTTCTCTAAACGCATCGTTTCATCATCATTAACAAATAGGGGAGCGCTGTTGATTCCTATTTTGGAGAAATAATCCGGATCCTTGAACATCACATGAGATGCAAATAAGGAACTCAAAGAATGGCCTGTCAAACCGCGGTCATTCGAAGTCTTGTAATTTGCTTCGATGAACGGAATAACCTCCTTTTTAATGGCATCATAATACTGTGCGCCATCCCCCGAATGTAGTTTTACTGGCGCTCCACGGAGTAAATTCGCCACATGGAAGGAATCCTCATACGCTACATTATCAAAATTTAACACCGGGTAACGAGAAATAATCCATTCAGGTAAACTCATGCGATCATCTCCGATTCCCACGATGATCGCAGGTTCGATTTCACCCGCCATCATTTTGTGCATTTCGTGCATCAATGGGAAAGAATAAAAAGCATCCAGCACGTATAATACAGGGTATTTTTTATCTGCTTTGGCATCATATCCCATCGGAACGGAAACCGAAACGCGGATATTGCTCTTCATGATTTTAGATGGAACATCGTAGGCTTCTGCACCGAAAAGAGTGGCTGGTTGAGGGCTTTGAGCCAGTGCGCTGAAAGTGGTGAGCGCGAATAATAGAACGAATATTTTTTTCATGGTTATTTGACTAGATAGTTGCCTAATTGTTGATTGTACCACAGATTATCATCAAAGTCTTGCTCTTCGATTATTTTACCGTCTTTCATTTTGACAAGGGTAACACCAGATAAGTTCATAGACTTGCCTGTGGCAGTATGTGTTCCTTTAAAATTCCAGTGTTTCACTAATTTATCGCCATGTCCCCAGACATCGATAAAGGTAAATTTAATGTCCGAAAAGGTAGTTAAATAATAGTTGAATGATTTTTTAAAGCCCTCAATTCCTTGGGATCTTATATTCTCTTTTTGACCTAATAATACGACATCAGTTGCAAAATTTTTATCATTAACTTGGTCAATATCGCGCTGGTTAAAGATTTTATCCCAGACTCCGGTATACATTTTAATGTTTTCTGCGACGTGCTTCTCAGCTTTCAGCAATTCTTCACACTCTTTTTTGCATTGGGCATTTACGGTGAATGCGCTTAAAGCGAGTAATAGGAAAAGTAGTTTTTTCATGAGGGTTTGTTTTGGTTATCTTCAAAAATATTCGTTTGGCCTTGCTATTGCGGTAAGTTCGCGAATAAGTTTGTTCCCCTTTTCGCAAAAAGGAACAAAATGAATTGATTAGAATTCCCGACATTCCGCCTTTCAAAGAAAACGATATCACCATGAATAAGATTTTCCTGTTAGTATTATGTTTCTGTTTTTCAACTATTTATGCACAAGAAGATCTCTTGAAAAAAGCTGATGCTGTTTTAGCTAAAGCGAAAGTGTATTCCGTCATGGATAAAGTCCAAATTCCTCCCAGCGGAGACAAGCATGATTACATGAGTCAGGGGCCATATTGGTGGCCGGACACGACAAAAAAGGATGGCAAGCCCTACATTCGTCGCGATGGGGTACGTAATCCGGAGATCGATTTGATTTCGGATTCTGAGGAGATGGATTGGATGACGGAGGATGTAGTTTTGTTAACAGATGCCTTTGAAAAGACGAAGGATGAAAAATATGCCCGCTTTGCAGCTCAATTACTAGCTACTTGGTTTATCAATCCCGCCACTAGCCAAACGCCCCATTTGAATTTTGGGCAAGGCATTCCAGGCATCAATACCGGGCGTGGTATTGGAATTATCGAGACGCGCTTATTATATAAATTAACGGACGCTGCCACTAGATTACGCGCTTCGAAATCATGGAATTCCGATAACCACGATAAGTTTAAAACCTGGTTTAGTGATTATTTAACGTGGTTAATAGAAAGCCCGATAGGTTTAGACGAGGCTGATGAACATAATAACCACGGAACGTATTACGATGTGCAAGTCATTAATTACGCCATTTTTTTAGATAGAAATGAACTAGCAAGAAAGCAAATAGAGGTCACGAAAAAGCGCATCGAATCTCAAATCAAACCGGACGGTTCCCAGCCATTTGAGATAGCGCGAACCAAATCCTTAGGCTATTGCGTGATGAATTTACAAGGCTATTTTTTAATTGCAGGTTTTGCCGAGAAAATCAATGTGGATTTATGGCAGTATCAAAGTCCATCAGGGGCCAGTCTAGGCAAGGCCTTTGCTTTTCTAAAGCCCTATCTAAATCAAGAGAAGCCCTGGCCTTACCAGCAGATTATTCCTTTCGATAAAAAAGAGGCCCAGGATTTAATTAAGCTGTACCGGAACCCCTAGGACACTGAGTGAATTATTTGTCCAAATGTGTCCAAATGCCAAAAAACAGGCAAGATTTTTGAACAAAGGAATTCCTCAAAGGTTCCTCAATTAAATTTAATCGTATATTGAGCGGTTAATGTTCTAATCTATGCCAGCATCTATACCTCTTACCCCACACGAGAAAAAGTGGTTGATAAAAATTATACAAGAAGTGTATAGTTTGCAGATTTTAGATGCTTATTCCTGCCAAAAACTAAGCGACGAATTACTCTCCAGAGCGCGTATCTCCATTTCATATAATACGATTCGACGGCTTTTTGGCGTTATTAAAGGACCCACACAAGCCTCCCGCTTTACCTTGGATAGTTTATGCAAAGGCTTAGGCTATGCCGATTTTGCTGCTTTTCAACAAGCTGTTAATCAATTCGAAAAGGACTTCTTTAACGAGATGTTGATTTTAAATCGCTTGGAAAAGCGAAAAGACGATGCCATTATCCTCGGCATTGCGCAACAATTTCAAATGAAGAATTGGGATGAGGTGTATCAATTTAAATCGATCATTGATCTCTGCTTAGAGGTGGAAAATTTCGATTTATTGACACAGATTTTTGAACTCAAATTTGACACGAAAAATCAAGACGTCACGTGGCGTTTGTACGTTTCCTTTCAGTCCATCTATGTTCAAAGTTGCCAAAATAACGAACGCGTCATCGCTTACGTGGAGGAACTTTTGAAAACAAATGAACTCGCTCAACGGATTTTATTACAATTGTTTGTAGAGGAGGAATGTCTTCAGGGCTATTACGGCAGGTGGCTGCGTGCTACCTCGGAGGATTTAGTGGAGGACATGGTGGTATTTAAAAATAGCATGCTGTGTCAACTGGCTTTTGAAAATAAAGAAACGGAAGAAGCTAAAAAACATTTATTCATCGCAAAGCAGGCCTTCAAGGAGCATATGCACCCTAATCTAAAAGGTCGTATAGCGGCTTGGGATTATATCTTACATGGCAATCGGCAAACGTGTGAAAATTTTTACACAGGTCTCCATGATTTTACCGAGAAGCTATCCTTTTTGGTTTTTTTCTACCGTTTATTAGAAGTCTATCATCAGGAGCTATTGGGATTTGATTTCATTGATACCTTTGTAGTGGACGATTTGCTCATTAATTTCTCTTTTCCAGAGAAGCATAATTTGAATAAAATGTATTTGTTGAAGGCACGGTATTGTATCCAAAAAGGTGATGTCGGACAAGCGAAACAGTTAATTGGGAATCTAAATCTACGTTACATTTACAGTTGTGATAAGGCCTGGGTTGATCGTCAGCTCGCATTTGTAGAAGCAAAATGCTAGGTCTACTATATATTGTTTTTAGCTCCGTTTTCTTCGGATTCAGCAATGCGTATTGGAAGAAGGCCATTCAAAATACCCCTTTTTTGCAAGTCATTTTTATGCGGGGGCTTTACACGACCTCGTTTTTTGGGCTCTTTTATTTACTTGATTTGCGGTGGGGGATTTTCGAGCCTTGGCTTGGTGCACTTCCTGATTTTTCAGTTGAGCAGCTCGGTGTGAGTTTTGGTCTTTGTATTTTTAGTGCCTTCGGATTATTTTTTTTCGTTCGTACGCTGAAAACGGAAGCTGTTTCACTAGTAGCTCCCATCTCTTCGATCAATGTATTTGGCTTGTTAATGGCGGTGCTATTTTTTGGGGATTCCTGGGGATTAAAGCAGACAAGCGCGATTTTATGTGTGCTAGTGGGCCTCTTTTTTATCTTTAGGAGTCAGTGGCAATTCGCAAAGATGTCCTCTTTTTGGAAGGCTTTAGGAGGGAGTATTTTAGCCTCTTTTTTCTGGGGAGTGTCCTATTCCCTGTTTAGATTCCCTATTCATTGGCTGGGCGTCTTACCCTTCACTTTCTTGCTTGAATTAAGCGTTACTTTTTTTGTAGGGGTATTATTGGTTTCCCAAAAGCATAGCTGGCAGGCAATTCCCCAGCGCCCAATTCAAGTACTTGCCTTGTGCATTATTTTAGGATCTATTTTTTTGCACATTTCCTACCAGTCTGCGTCGGTTACCCAAATCATTTTCATTGGTAAATCACAACTGGTTTTAACCTTATTTTTTGGCCATCTACTCTACCGCGAAAAGCTTACCTATCTTCAAATAGTGGGGGTAGGCTTTTTAATTCTATCTATTTATTTAGTTGTCTGATTAGAGCATCATCGCTAAATAACTTTTCATCCCAAACGCCTCCCGCGGGCGAAGGTGCCGCAAAGAGCAAAAGCGATTTTTCGTTAGAGCGATGAACGTATCGGCTAGTACTAGATTTTCAATCGTACGTATCTGAACCACATCGTTGACAGGAAATGTGTGGACGAGTTTTTTAAATCGGAACAGGCGCAAAGAGTACACCTCGATCATTCCGTCGTGAATTAATACCTCGCGTCCTTCTTTCCCAGCTAATAGGATATACCAAGGACTTTTGCAGACAAATTGCTTTGAATTCATAGTTTTCGTTTCTATGATTCAAAGCTAGTCTAACCGCTTGATACCTGCTTTGGCCAAATAGGTTCAAATAAGTTCAAACGTGTCCATTTACTCAAAGCAATCCATCCCAATAGGCGCGCCATCCGGGATCACCGGTGTTTGCATTGGTTTCCAATCCGCTGGATTTGCCTTGAATTGATCAATTGTCTGAACTAAATAACTAGCAAAAGACCCCGTCTTTTTGCTGTAAAATTCCCGGATGCCTTTCACGGAGGACGCGACCTCTGCCGCCGCCAATGGAGAAATAGATGGCGCGTTCAATACATTCAATAAAGAAGAAACCACCTTGAAATTAATCGTCTCTTGGGTAGCTTGCAGATAAGGATCTGAATGCGACGTGTAAAGTGTGGCCTGCAATAAGGTATTCAAGGTCTCTGAAACGCCTAATTGTTGCGCGTTCACGGCTTTATTTCCAGCTATTCGAGAAAGACGATCAGGATGCAATAAGAAATCTAAGGTGAAATCAGCCGCAGATTCAACTGCACCAAAAGGATCAAAAGTGATTCCTGTCTTCCCTTTAAAAGATTCCCGAGTTCGGTCATAATTGAAGGCACGAGGTGGGAATAAAGCTAATTTATCTTTCGGAATGGCTAAAGTTCTAGCGTCTAATGTCGCTGTCACCGATTTCAAGGCTTTTTGTTGTAAGGCCACCGAAGCATTTTCTAGCACGAGTTCTTTGCCACCTCTGACCGCGTAATTGTATTCGTAGCCTCCGATGATCTTAGTGGTCGCTTCTGTTTGGTAGCGATGCAAGAAATACAAAGGAACAAAGACGTCTTCTAGGTGGGAATAGGTCTCGTTCGGGCGAATGTTTTTGACTGTGAAGTTCGCGATGGCTTTTTGGCGAACGGCTAATATATGGTCTAATTCGTCTACGATCGTTTTTCCATTGTCCCAAAGGTGGGCATAGATATGCGCCCCACCCGGGTTACGAGCATCGGAGTCGGTGATGAAGCGAAGACCTTTGGCATACGCCTTATCAATCACTTGATTTAATTCCTCCGTTGTTTTGTGGTCGCCATAAGCATAATCAACAGACACCTTATCCCAGTCGCCTATTTTTGTATCGTAGGCATGGCTGAAATCCATCTGATCCCCTTTGAAATCGATTTGTGGATGCGGATAATCCATTACGCTCGTATTCTCCCGAGCACTCGCCGCATAATTATGAGCAAAACCCAGCGTATGACCTATTTCATGTGCCGCTAGTTGTCTGATGCGAGCTAAAGACATCTCCATCATCGGTCCATTCGCAGAACCATCGGTCGCAAATGGAGCGTTCATTAACGCTTGTGCGATCATGAAATCCTGACGAATCCGAAGGCTACCTAAACTGACATGTCCCTTCATGATTTCTCCTGTACGCGGATCCGAAATACTTGAACCATAGCTCCAGCCTCTAGTGGAACGATGCACCCACTGAATGACATGGTTTCGAACGTCCATCGGATCAGCGTCCTCTGGTAATAATTTAACCTGGAAAGCATCTTTGTAACCAATGGCCTCGAAGGCCTGATTCCACCAGCGACCACCCTCCATTAAGGCAGAACGTACGGGTTCCGGTGTACCATTGTCTAAATAATAAATAATCGGTTTAACCGCCTCGCTTACCGCTGCTTTCGGATCTTTTTTCTCCAAACGGTGGCGCGTAATCCACTGCTTTAACACCACTTCGTTCACAGGGGAAGAATAGTCTTGGAAGGTTATCGCATTTGCTCCAGAGCGCGGGTCGAATACACGCGGTTGGTATTTATTGTCTGGTAATTGAATAAAGGAATGGTGTTCCACCACGCTCACATAATCCGCATTAGGGGCCACGGAGCGAATTTCCGCTCCAGTTCCATTGCCCGCGAAGGTCAATCGAGCCTCGAATTCGCTATTCTGTGGGAAGGACTTAGTATGTTCTAAAGCCAGCGAACTCCTGCTTTTGTCTAAACTGTAAGTTCCTTGTTTTGCCTGTGTTAAGCGCTTTAAAACGCCATGTGCATCTTGCATCAAGAAATCAGTGATATCGATAATATAAGCCCCATCTGATGTGCCTTCAATTTTAAATCCGAATAAAACGGATTTTGCGAAGGCTTGCTGCACCGATAATTTTTCGAGTGGATTAGTGGTGTTCGCCCGGTATTGGGTGTTAGGTTGAACTAAGAATAGTTTGTTCCCTTGTTTCTCAAAGAAAACGACCTGCTCATTGCCTAATTGGCCTCTGTCCAGTCCTAGGTCATTATTTCCCACCCCTTGAGCTAAGGAATACACATAGAGGAATTCCTCGTTCAGCTTTTTCACTTCTAGGTAGATTTTGTCATTTGACTCATCGTAATAGAAGTTGAAATAGCCAGTATGGGCTTTCATGGACTTGATTTTGTCCGCGATTTGAGCGGAAGCGCTAAGGCTAAAAAGGACGAAAAGTAAGAGCAGTTTTTTCATAACCCAATTTAGGAATTTACACGATAAAGAAAAAGCTCGAATTTCTTCGAGCTCTCTTGTTACCAGCGATCTAATCCCAGCATTTTTTTGCCTAGGTCATTTAGTTCAGCTGTTTCATATTTCGTTTGTTCCCATTTGCGCGGATCACCCGGGAAGGCATAGCCTTCTGGAGCGATGCGATCACGCCAGGAGTTGACACGCCATTCGCGTAAATCTGTATTATCTTCCTCCGCCGGCATCATCGAAATGTATTGAGCGCAACGCACCTTATCACTGTTGTTTGCTCGTATTCCGTGTGGCTGCGTACTATTGAAAATCAATAGATCTCCAGCTTCTAATTTAACCTTCGTAGGAGTGAAGCCAGTCGTATCAGGAAGGAAACGATTACGGTCTTCTGGTTGCGTTAATTTCCAGGAATCGTAGTCGCGGAATAACTCGGGGATGCATTGGAACCCACCCATGTTTTCATCTAATTGATCGGCTAAGGCTAAAACCCCTTGCACATTCACCGGCTTCGTCTCCGGATCGTAATCCCAGTGAATAAATGCCTTGTACTCGTGGCCTGGACGTATAGGGAAGTTTAAGTTTGCTCGATCGATTGTCACCCATAATTTCTCTGTCCCCCAAATATCCACAAACGCATCATAGACTCTTTGTGTCGAGCGATTGTCCCACTGTAATTGGCTATTATAACATTCCACCATTCCCGTGTTCGCCAGTTCTTTCATCTTCATTTCCGCACGTGGTGCTCTGTACCAGGTACTCGGGTCATTCGCATCTTTCTCCTCAAATTCATACAAAAAGGCCGCCGTTTTTAAAGCTTGTTCGCGTGCCACCGCTTGCTTAATGACAACGTATCCATTATGCTTCCAAAAGGCCCAATCCTCTTCACTTAATACTCGTAAAGGCTGTCCATTTGAACGATCGTTTAATTTTAAAGCACTACTTTTTGCCGTCGATGGATTGCCCGGTATGTCGTAGTGGGCGTTGTTAGGGATGTCTGTTTTCATAGGTTCTTTTTTTTATGCCAAAGGTATAGCGACCTGAGCCTCTTTTTTTCTGCTCTATTGATAATTATTTGTACTGTATTGATATATTATTACCACATTTCGCTATTTTAGGCAAATGAAATTGAATTTAGAGCAAATACATCCGGATAATGACAGTTCCTTTAGGTTTCTTTTGACCCCTAAATTGAACGAAGTTTTCTATTGGCATTTCCACCCGGAAATCGAATTAGTGTATGTGGAGGCAGATAAAGGGGTCAGGCATATTGGTGATCATATTTCCACCTATCAGGGCTGTGATTTGGCATTGATCGGTTCCTATATTCCACATTTGAATTTTGATTATGGGGTCAAAGCCACCGTGGAAACGGTGGTGATTCAATTTCCAGAGACCTATTTTGAAGCTGGATTAGCCCGGATTCCAGAGCTTCAAAAAGTAGTGGATTTAATGGAAAGAGCGAAAACGGGCATTGCGTTTACAGGTGAAACGAAGCGAATAGCTGGGGTTCGGTTAAAGAAATTACAGTACATGGATCGTTTCCATCAATTTATGGAGTTAATGAGCATCTTCCAGTTTTTGGCCGTATCCGACGAATATGAAGATCTCGAGGTTCGCCCCATCTCTAGTCAAACCATTCTCAAACAGCAAGAAAGGATGCACCGCATCCATCAATTTGTGGAGATGAATTTCCAAAAGCCTATTGACACTCAACAAATAGCCGATGAGGTAAATCTTACTTTACCCGCCTTTTGTCGCTATTTCAAGAAAGCAACGAAAGTAACCTATACGGATTTTGTGAACCAATACCGCGTTCAATACGCAAAGAAACTGCTTATTCAAGATAAGAATGTGACCGAGGCCTGCTTCGAATGCGGCTTCGAGAGTCTTTCGTATTTCAACCGAATATTTAAGAAATTCGCAGGTGAATCGCCGTCTGAATTTCGGAAAAATGGGCGTAAATAAAAGGCCGAAGAACAATGTCCTTCGGCCTCTATTAAATGCACCTGAAAATTATTTAATCTCTTGAGAGAATTGATCTAATCCAGAGATTTTTCCATTTAAGTCAAATTGAAACATTTCTACTAATGATTTGTTCCAAACGCTACCATCCTTAGCCACACGCTTCTCAGTAGAAGTAACGATTACGCCTGAAACTGGATCCGTATTAGCAATCTTAATAGGAACAATACCAGAGATTTTCCATTCAACTGACTTGAAATCATTCATCAATTGACGAAGATCTTTCTTTTCGATCACCATTTTATTACCGTCAAAGTCTGTTATTTTAACTTTATCCGCGAAAAAGGAAAGAACTGTTTCCACATCTAAAGCATTGTATGCCTTGTTGAATTTTTCAATTGCATCTACTTCGCCACGGTTAGAGAATTGGAATGCTCTTCCGTTTGTCTCCCCTTTAGAGTAGAATCTTCCACCTGAAGTTTTTCCGAATTCGTTAGTAGAAGGAATAGAGGAGTACTGATTGAAGTCAACGATTTTACCCTCTTTATTCACTTTGAATAATTCGAATAATTTCATTGTTTGCTTCGAACCATCGATAGCCTCGCGATCCTCAGTAGATTGTAACATCACAATTTCGTCCGTTGATCCCGCTACCTTGATGGGTAAAATGGCATAAGGAACATCGTTTAATTTCTTTGCGTAGGCATGCCATTTTTTATTGAAATCACCTGTTTTCTTTTGCATCTCTTCTGAGTAATAAGAAAGCTCTTTCTCCGAATCATTCGCATTATATGCTTTTACGGCATCTAATACAATTTGGCTACTTTTTTCTGAACCTAATTGAAACCCTTTACCGGCATTCGGGCCTGAAAAATATTTACCAGCTGTTTGTTGTGCAGATGCACTGAATACCGATGCGACGATAGCACCTACTAGAACTAATTTTTTCATTGAATTAATTTTTTGATTTGAGCAGCAAGTACCATTAATTCGGTGCCCTTTGAAAGCTTCTTAGTCCTGGATTTGTTCCCAAATGCGCAAAACGGAACAGATTCATTTGATGTAAAAATGCTTTAGCGGTGAAGATGAAGTAGGTTTGGTAAACTAAAAAACAAACAACAATGAAAAAAATTCTTTTATCACTATGTGTGGCGGCAGGTTTATTCTCTTGCACGTCAGAGGCGGATCAAAAAGCTAAAGTTGCAGCAGAAAATGTGGCCTATTATTCTCGAGTTTGGGAAGTGGCTATCAATGAGGGGCGCACAAATATTTTAGATTCAGCGTATACGGAAGATGCGGTATTGCATACGGTTCCAGAAGTAAAGGGCAAAGCGAATTGCAAGGCGTATTACTCGAACTTCGTGACTGGATTTTCAGATCGCCAGTTTATCGTGAAAGAAATCTTTGCTGATGGCGATAAATTAGTGAAGTATTGGCAGTTCAAAGGAAAGCACACAGGTGATTTCTTTGGAATTCCTGCAACGGGTAAAACGGTAGATGTTTTAGGTTGTACGATTGCCAAAATGAAAGATGGAAAAATTGCTGAAGAGCAAGATTTCATGGACAACATGGTGTTTATGCAGCAATTAGGCCTTTTGCCAGCAGCAAAATAAATAAGAAATTCCAGGTGGAGGCTTAGGCCTCTGCCTTTTCTTTAATGTAAGCAGAAGGAGTTACTCCTTTTCTGGCTTTAAAGGCATCGATAAACTTCGAACGCGAAACGAAGCCTGCATCCGTGGAAATGGCTTCAATGGTAATGCGCTTCGCATTTCCCTCCTCAATTAATTGACAGGCATATTCAATGCGTAAGTCATTTTTCCATTCTCCAAAAGTCTTGTCTAATTCCTTGTTAAAATAACCAGACAAGAACCTTTCTGGAATTTTTAAATCAAACGACATTTGCGACAGGGAAAAATCCTTTTTAACAAAGGGATGAGTACTCAAATACCTTTGTAATTCTTGTTCAAACTCACGCGAAGCTGGTTCTTTCTTTGGTAAACTAGATTTGATATCCTGCAAAATCGTCGCTGGGGCTAGTTCTACTTCGTAGGAGACATTACCGTAGAGGATTTTGGGAAAGAGAAATAAGATGAAGTTTTGGACAAAAAATCCTCCTCCACATATCCCAAAAAAACGAGCCTCACTGAATATTACGTTAGACGGTATACCTAAAATGGCATAGTTATGCGCATAAATCGTAATCATGTGCCCCAAACTATTCGTAGCGATGACTAATTGTAAGAAAACCAGCGAAAATATCCACTTCTGAATCAAGCGGTGATTCGATGGCAAGGCGTCATATTTCTGTAATAGATGCTTTTTATTCCATAAGAAATAGATAACTGCAGCAATGCAATACAAAATCAAATGGATAGATCGGCCATACAAAATCTGCTCAAAAGTGACCCATTGGAAGTTTAAATTATAGTCTTCCGTGATGTTCACGATTTCATGTGCCATCGCTGTTTTAGTGGCAAAGGGTAAAGTCGTAAATGGCAATGTCGCAAAAAACGTAAAAACCGCAGGAATCAAGTGAAGTAAATCATAGCGGTGTAATCGCTTATCCTCTGATACCGTGTGTTTTACGTAAAAAAACAAGGCTGGTCCTAGTAGGAAGGAGAGGGGTAAAAAGTGAACAAAACATACGCCCTCCCAGAACTCGATTTTGCTATAATGTAGACCAAAATAGACCATCAGCACAGAATTGCAACACAAGAAAAACAAGGCTAAAAAGGTATTGGATCTATTTAATGAACTTAAATAGTACAATAGTATAAAAGAGGTAAATATCCCGAATAGTGGTGCTAGTATTGCCAAAACATGATTTTAATCAGTTACAAGATAGGGAAAAAAGTACTTAAATTACAAGCATGAATAAGGTTTATACGACTGTAAAGGATGCAATTTTTGATGTTAACTCTGGATCCTCGATGTTGTTTGGCGGTTTTGGGTTAACAGGAATTCCAGAAAATGCCATCGATGCCTTACTTGCTGCTGGCATATCTGATATCATTTGTATTTCGAATGAAGCTGGAATCGAAGGTTTCGGATTAGGCAAATTAATTGCTTCCCGAGCTATCAAACAACTCACATGTTCTTTTGTAGGTGAAAACCATTTATTAGAAGAATTAATTCTGGAAGGTCACCTAAAAGTGGAACTAGTTCCCCAAGGAACTTTAGCCGAACGCATTCGATGTGGCGGTGCTGGCATTCCGGCTTTTTATACCCCTGCGGGTGTGGGTACGGAAGTAGCGGAGGGTAAGGAAGTTCGGCTGTTTGAAGGAAAAAAATACTTGCTTGAAAAAGCCATTACCGCTGATTATGCTTTCATTAAAGCCTGGAAAGGGGATACAGAAGGAAACTTGATTTACAAGGGAACCTCCAGAAACTTTAATCCTGTGATGGCACCTGCTGGCCGCATCACCATCGCAGAAGTCGAAGAATTAGTCCCCGCTGGTTCGCTAGATCCGAATGAAATTCACACCCCAGGGATTTACGTGCAGCGGATTTTTCAAGGTTCAAACTATGTGAAACCCATCGAACATTTTACGTCAGAAGCCCATTCAGAAGAAGAGCAAAAAGAAATCATCGCCAAACGACTCGCGAAAGAAATCCAAGATGGAGATTATGTCAATTTGGGGATAGGCATTCCGACCATGGTTTCTAATCATATTCCGGCGGGTATGAAAGTCATATTGCAATCAGAGAATGGACTTCTGGGCATCGGTCCCTTAGCAGAACTGGGTCAAGAAGATCCGGATTTAATCAATGCGAGCAAGCGAGCCATCACCATTTTACCCGGAGGATCCTTTTTCAGTTCTGCCGAAAGTTTTGCCATGATCCGCGGTGATCACGTGGACGTAACTATCTTAGGAGGGATGGAGGTTTCGGAAAATGGAGATCTAGCGAACTGGAAAATTCCTGGCAAACGGGTCAAAGGAATGGGTGGTGCGATGGATTTAGTTGCTTCGGCGGATAAGGTGATTGTAGCTATGCTGCATCAGTCGTCTGATGGCAAATCGAAATTAGTGGCTTCTTGTGAGCTTCCCTTAACCGGGGAACGATGTGTCACCCGAGTCATCACGAATCTAGCCGTAGTAGATATAAACCCCGAGGGCGGCTTTGAATTGAAAGAGCGCGCCTCCGGGGTTTCCATAGAACAGATAAAAGCAGCAACGGCTGGACGATTAATCATCCCGTCCGAAGTACCGGAATTCTAGATATTGTAGTATTGCTCCCACCCTTTTCTTGGTGGCGCCCCTACTAATAAGGAATTAGCGAGAGAGTTATTCGTGATTTGTTTCGTCTTGCGATCGAATTGCAATTTCGTGTTTAGTTTTTGTGCCATGACACCTAACGAGAACACTTGGCTTAATGGACCTGCTATTTCGAATGGTGAACGCGTCTTCTCTTGACCCATACATGCTTTCAAGAAGTTCGCGTAGTGGTTTGATGGGCTAGCTGGAACCTCAGGTAATTTCAAGTCTTTCGCTGCATCACCTAAAATAGAAAGCGTGCTTCCGTGAGAACCACCTTTAAATGTTAAATCCTTGCTGTAAATGATTTTGCCAGGATTTAATTTAGCCGGTTGGATTTTACCATTTCCAGCTGGTGGAATGTTCGGGTCGAGTTCATTCGTACCATAATTCGCAGGAACCGGAGGAATATTGTTAACCCCATCATACCACGTGATATCCATCGCAGGCATATTTTTACGCTCTGGGAATTTGAATTGAATCGTAGAGGACATCGGGTAGAAGAAATTATTGTGTCCATCAGCCCTTAGCATATTAATTTCTGTAGGTAAGCCTAGTTCTAAAAACTCGTGAGCCGTATCCATAATATGAGCTCCCCAGTCTCCTAGCGCACCTAAACCGTAGTCAAACCAGCAACGCCATTGGCCATTCACAAAGTCTTTTTGGTAATCGTGAGGCGAAACAACACCTTGCCAAATATCCCAATCTAAAGTCGAAGGAACAGGTTCTGCCGCTGGGAACTTCGTGATCTTAGGATCCCAAGAGTGCCAGCGACGAGGCGAATTCATGTGTGCCGTCATCGACGTCACATCTTTAATGATTCCAGCCTCTTTCCACGCTTTGAATTGGAAGTAATTGCCTTCAGAGTGGCCTTGGTTACCCATTTGAGTGACCACTTTCGGGTGCTTGCGCGCCGCCGCCATCATTAATTCAATTTCATTGAACGTGCGAGCCATCGGTTTTTCTACAAACACGTGTTTGCCTAAACCTAACGCCATCATCGTGATAGGGAAGTGGGAGTGATCCGGAACACCGATGGAAACGGCTTCGATCTTCGATCCCATTTTGTCAAACATCTGACGAAAATCTTGGAAGCGAGGCACATCAGGGAATTTCTCTAGTACTTTAAGTGTTTGAGGAGCACCCATATCGACGTCACATAATGCAACAATATTCGCTAAGCCCGTATTGTATAAGGACATGACGTCTAATCCGCCCTGATTTCCAATACCGATACAGGCTAGGTTTACTTTTTCACCAGGTAATTTGGATAGAATATTGGGGAAAGCTGCAGCAGCTCCTAATAGGCCGGCATTCTTCAGGAAATCGCGGCGCGAATTGTGTAGTTGATTCATTGTTATTTATAGGTTTGCAATTAAAAGCCAAAGACTTAGCTGAACTACTTACCCATGCAAACAAAAAAAAGATGAAAGAAAAATTCTTTCATCTTGATGCACACCAAACCACTAATTGATAATGTAATAAACGAAGGTAGACCTATTTATCGGTTATCAAACATGCGCTTTTCATATTATCAGTTTATTGATAACTCAGGAGGGCTTTTTGAAGATTTTCTTTCAGTCGAACTCGCAAATGAACGGGTTCAATGACCTGTAATTCAGTGGCATAGCGCAATAAAAAATTTTCAACATCTTGATTTATTTCTAGGTGGAGTTCGTAGGAATGCGTGTCGATTTGTTTTTGGGAGGGATGAATTGGGTACTTGGGTAAGTATTCCTTAATCCAAGATTCGGCGTTTACTTGTAAGGTAATTTTTTCTGCAGCATTAGTCCCTCGAAACAACCCGAGGCTATGTTTGAAAAATTCGCTAGGCTGGAAGTCAGGATGTATGCGCGTTTTAAAAGAGGACGGGCTGAGCCGTATCACTTCCATGCGGTCTAAGGCGAAGATTCGAAGTTGATCCAAGGTTATTTTTGTGATCGACTCTGTTACCTCTTGAAACAGCAAATACCAGCCGGTGTACCAGCCATTATTGTATTCCTTGATGAGTAAAGGGAGGCCGGTAACCGTTTTCGCTTTTGAGGATGCGGCTAAACCTTTGTGCGTAATTTCGATGAGTTGTTTTCCCGCTATGGCATCTACTAAGAATTTCACGTGCTCGGATCCAGAGCGATCACCTTCATTGATTAATTCGATAGCCGGCCAGTTCGCAATTTCAGTATGTCTGATTAAGTTGTTTTCCAAAGAAATCGCCCGCAACTTATTCACAATCCCATGGCCATTTCCCCCCGTAAATAGATGCTTGTTGAAATCGATGATGGAGGCGATTTGGTCTAATTCCTTTTCTGAAAAGGAGGGGAATGCACTTATGTCATCCCGAATATAAAAGAAACGATTTTCAGATTTCGAATAGCGGATTAAATCGCCCTCCGACTCTTCAAGGCTAGGATAACGTTCCGCTAATTTTTCTTTCAAAGCTTTTAGGTCACGGCTGAAACTTCGTTCGCTATAACTGATCTGGTCAAAATGTTCCGTGAAATAATCACTCACCGTTGCCGCGCGCAATGGAAATGTCTTTCGGAGAAATAGGTTATTAAGTTCCTTGAGTCGATCAGTCGTATTCATGGATACGAAGCTAGTAGATTTTTAGTAGTACGCCAACTTTTGGCGGACTACTGATGCAATTTTGGGTATTCAAAAACGAAAACAACATGAAAAACATCAAATCATTACTCGTTCTTCCTTTCTTTTTTTACGCGACAGAAGGCTATGTGAAAGCCTTTAAAGTGAATAGTTCAGCTTTCGCCTTAAAAGGATTTGTCTTGATTAATTTCTTGGTTTGCCTAGGATTAGTGGCTGCGGATTTTCAACTTTTTGGGGACTCAGATGCAGACGGTTTTTACACTCAGGCGATTTTAGCCGAAGTGTTGTATCTAGTAGGAGGTGCTGGATTGAACTTGTTCTCTGAATTAGAGCAACGTTAATTGCCGCGCTCGAATTGGAATTTCAACACGAATTCGTGGGTCTGATTCGTGATTCTAGAGATGGTATTGGTAGGCATCTCATATTGATAACCTAGGTAGACAGTAGGGCTGAATTGAACGCCTAGATTGACACCTATGGCATTTTCATTACGGTACCCAAAACCGACATCTAGTAATTCGTAGAAGGACCCTGTTAAATTTACGTCATAGCTTAAAGGTAGATCAGCTGCCGCGCGAACAATGGCATTAGTATGAATGCTTACTGCCTTGCTAAGCACTTGCTTCTTGCCTATCATGCCATAGTAGAAGGAGGCGTCTTTGTATTTTCCGTTTTGGAGCCCAAAATCATTCCACAACATGCGTGGTTGTGAAATGCTCACATAAAACTTGTCTTCCTTCGCTAAACGAATACCCCAGCCTGAATTGATTTGTAAACCGGTGGAGTAGTTTTGGTTAAACATCTCGTCTGTTTGGTCTAATAAACTGAGCCCAGAAAAGTCCAACGCTAAATTAGTTACCCCCACCCGGATACCTCCAGAAAGCGCCCATTTATCATTGATGAGTGAATGGTAAGCAAAATCACTGTTCACGGAAGTGGCTTTTACCGGTCCTAATTGATCCAGAAAGGCGGTAAATCCAACCCCCATTTTCTCACCCCAATTAAAGTTACCCATCAAGGCTGTGGTGACCGGCGTACCTGGCATAGAGGTCCACTGACTACGGTTCACTAGAATGATTTCATTTTTATCGCTTGCCCCCACAAAGGTAGGATTGATGACTTGCGGATATAAGCGGAATAAAGAGAATACGGGGTCTGTCTGGGCCTTTATTTGGCCAGCAAAAAACAACAGACACCCTAAAATCACAAACCGTAATTTCATTTATTTCTTTAAACGATTGATGTAAATATAAGTAGAAACCCGAGGTCTAACGCCATTATAATCTAAAATATAGAAATATACGCCATCCGGCAGCAGTCCATCCCCCGCTAAAAGTGGATTTCCTCGGTTCGTGTCACCTCCCCAATTATTGCCGTAATCCTTTGCTTCATACACAATATTACCCCCGCGGTCATAAACGGTCAGTAAATTAGGGGTGGTTCTCATCACGCCAGGAATCACTAAATAATCATTTTTCCCATCCCCATTCGGCGAAATCCCTTGGAAGGCTACCGGGTCACAGGCATCCGGATCGATTCGGTTATCAACTCCGTCATGATCGCAATCTGGCAAGCCTCCATAATTCAAATCATTTTCCCACTCATCTTTGATCTCATCCCCATCTGAATCCAGGTCATTATAATCCGGTAATCCATCTTTATCGGTATCGACCGGGTTATTTCGGTCGCCACCTATTTCTACGATATCCGTATAACCATCTTTATCGGTATCATAATTCACATCCTCTAATACGGTGATGGTTGTGCTATCTACCCCAGGCCCTGTCGAATTTGTAGCGGTCACCACATAGGTGCGAGGTTTCGCTGGCCAGGTAGGTGTTCCAGAAATCAGACCCGTTTTAGGGTCAAAATTCAAACCTGCCGGTAATAAAGAATCTATTTTGAAAATATCGGCAATCCCCACAAGTGTTGGCTTGAAACTAACGGGAACCCCTTGGTGGAAGACGCCAGGTAGCGGGTATTTTATTTCCGGAAAGGCAATTAATACTTTTATAGATATCGTGAAGATGTCATAGCCAGTTGTGTTGGTGGCTGTAATGGTATAATCAGTGAAATCCTGGGCTTTAGTAGGCGTTCCCGTGATTGAACCAGTCGCAGGATTCAATGTTAAGCCTGCCGGGAGTGGTTTGTCTACGGTATACAACGTAGGAATTCCCTGAACACTTGGATTTAAAGGGCTGATTTTAATCTTCTCGGTATAGGTCTGCGGAGTAACATAGCTCAAACTGCTTGGTCTCGGAATAACGGTCGCGATTCGAATCGTATCGGTCGTCGAAGCTGTGCTATTTGTAATGGTTACCACATAGGTGGTAGGTGGACTCAAGCGGGTAGGTGTTCCTGAAATGATTCCGTTAATCGGATCAAAACTTAGTCCAGCAGGTAGCGGTTTATTTATCCGAATGCTTCCCACGACTCCTTTAATGAGGGGAACTAATGGTGGGTTGGTTTGGCCGGCAATAAATAAATCAACACCGGTATAAACTGGATTTATTTGTGCCCCCAGTGCCGGTTCTGGATAGCTAATATGCGGTCTTGCAATTAATACCGTGATGACCACTCGCGCACGAGCAGATCCCGTGGTATTCGTCGCCGTCACCCAATACTCCGTTAATGGGATTGCTTTTGTAGGTGTTCCAGAAATGATTCCTGTGGCAGGATCTAAACTCAAACCATCAGGAAGCGCTTTGTCAATCGAATAGGTATCTACTTTTCCTGTAACGCTTGGATTTAAAGGGGATATCGCAATTTCTTCCTCGTAAATGACGGGAGTTGCGTACTTTAGGTTTTTGGGCGGAGCGATAAGTACTTCTAAGTCCAAAGGCGCAGATGTAGATCCTGTCGAGTTCGATGCCGTGATGACATACCGAATCGAACCCGTAAACACACTCGGTTTTCCTGTAATTTCTCCCGTGGCCGTGTTAAATGTTAACCCTAAAGGCAATGGCTTGTCTATCGTAAATGCCGTTGCTAATCCGGAATAAGTCGGTCTAACCGGAGCTAATGTACTGTCTTGAATAAGTTTCGTTGGACTAAAATAGGCCAAGTTGGAAGGAGGGGCAATCACTACCGAAATGTCAATACTAGCGGTGGTAGATCCCGTACTATTTCTGGCCGTTATCACATAGGTCTGCATGGAACTTAAGGCCCTAGGCGTGCCACTAATAATACCCGTTGATGAACTGAAGGAAAGTCCTGTAGGTAAGGGGCGGTCAATGGCATAAGAGGCGACGGTGCCTGAAACGGATGGCGAAATATCAGGTATGAGGAAATTTTGATACAGCACTTTAGGCGTTGCATAAACCAGATTTCTTGGTCTTGCAATCAACACGGTGATCACCACATTCGTAGAAGTAGAACCGGTGGAATTCGTTGCCGTGACAACATACGTGGCTGTGGGTTTAGCTAAAGTAGGAGTTCCAAAAATTCTCCCCGTCGCCGTATCTAAAATTAAGCCAGCAGGTAAGGAAGGAGAAACCGAATAAGACGCCACAAAGCCCGTAACACGAGGATCAAGTGGCGTTATATCAATTCCCTCTTCATAGACATTAGGGGTGTTGTAGGATAAGGCGGTAGGTGCAGGAATTAAGACGGTAATAGGAAGTGCATAGGAGCTAGCACCGGCCACGTTCGTTGCGGTAATCGTAAAGATCGTCCTAGGGATGGCCTCAGTAGGAGTGCCTGTAATTGTACCAGTGCTCGTATTTAAGAACAAGCCTGCGGGTAAAGTTTTGTCGATTGAATACGACGCTACAAAGCCAGTAACGGTGGGTGAAAGCGTACTGATTGCGGTCCCCGTATAATACACCGGCGGATTTGTATAGGCTAAATTCGTCGGTGGCGGAATTGTGACGGTTATGTCCACTGTCGTTGATCCTGTATTGGTCGAATTCGTTCCCGTAATGGTATAAGTTGTTCGAGGGGACTGAACAGTGGCTGCTCCAGAAATTATTCCCGTGCTTGGATCCATCGATAGGCCAGTTGGTAATCCTGGGCTAATGCTAAACGTATTGACCACTGTCCCGTATTTGGTAGGACTTAAAGGCGTGATGGCTACCGTCTCATAAAAAACGTTTGGTGTTGTGTACGAGATTTGCGGACGGGCGATGAGGACTGTGATGTTCGTGGTGGCTCCTGTACTTCCAGTGGTGTTGGATGCGGTAATGGTATAGTTAGTTGCCGGTTTTGCCAAAGTAGGTGTCCCAGAAATCGCCCCAGTAGTCGGGTCAATTCCTAAGCCATCAGGTAAGCTAGGGTTTACCGTATAATTAGCTACAACTCCTGAAACAGTAGGCAACAAGGTGGTGATGGGAACGCGTTCCTCAAAAACATTTGGACTAAAATAACTTAAACCAGATGGGGGCGCAATTCTGACGGTAATGTCTATATCAAAGGTGGTTGCTCCCGTACTATTTTCTGCTGTTATCGTATAGATGGCTTGAGGGGTAGTTGCTGTAGGGGTTCCATTGATTAAACCTGTTGTAGGATTTAAACTAAGCCCTGGAGGTAAAGTCGTGGACGAGTACCTTGAAACGGCACCCGTCACTGTTGGTGATAAGGTAGGAATTGCGACCCCCTCCGTAAAAATCCAGGGTGACTGGTATGATAAATTGGTAGGTGGCGGAATAACGACAGAAAAACTTGTTGTGGCAACTACTTGTCCTGTTGTATTGATGGCAGTAATGGTGTAAAGAGTGGGATTAGATAAGGCGGTAGGAGTACCACTTATCACCCCTGTTAGGGTATTAAATGTTAACCCGGCTGGTAAAACAGAAGGGACGATAGTGTAAAAATCTACTTGCCCTGTTACCGTGGGAACTATCGGGGTGATAGGTACAAATTGATAAAATTGAAAGGGACCGGGATAGGAAAGTCCACTAGGAGGCGGAATAACTACCTCAAAATTGATAGTTGTGCTGGTAAAAGTATTGGAGTTAGTCCCTGTAATTACATATGCCGTTGCAGCAGAAATCGCCGAAGGAGTTCCAGAAATTACACCCGTATTTGGATCTAGCGATAATCCAGCAGGAAGAGGTCTGTCTATTGTATAGATTGAAATTACTCCCCCAGTATTTGTTGGTGAAATAGGTGTGATGGCAGTTCCTGTATAAAATCTTGATGGAACTACATAAATTAAGTTTGTCGGAGCCGCAATTCTTACGGTTATAAAAATCTCGGATTGTGCCGGACCGGAAGAGTTTGTCGCAATTATGATAAATCGAGTCCTGGGCATAGGAACTTGCGGATTCCCACTGATGGTTCCATTACTGTAATTAAATGTTAAACCAGCGGGTAATGTCCCTTGAATATCATACGTAACTCCTGATCCTGTAACGGTAGGGGAAATAGGTGAAATGGGAGTGTATTGAGTAAATACATATTCAGAGCCTGTTGTTATAGTAATCGTGGGTGGTGGTATGACGATTGCTATTGAAAAAGTAGCCGTGGTAGGCGTTCCAGTACTATTACTTCCTGAAACCGTATATGTTTGCGTGCTGGATGTTTGGGTAGGAGTTCCTGTTATTTGTCCAGTAAGTGGGTTAAATGTTAAACCACCGGGTAATGTGGTCGGATTTATGGTAAAGTTATCGATACGGCCAATAAAGGTGGGCGTTAAAGTCACGGGTCGATTAACTACAAAATTGTTAGGGGTACTGTAGCTTAATCCTGTGGGTGGAGCCAGGTATATTGTTACCGTAAATGGAATTTGAGCTGAAATGCAATTAGCTTGGGAGTTTTTAACAACTAAATTGAAGTCAAAAGTGCCTACTTGACCATAGGGTATTGCAATCGAAAGGGGAGAAGTAGTGATGGGGGCATTCAATACTTCATTGAATCCATTTAATGCATTTGCCCCTGCATAAATTGAATAGACATCTGTACCTTGAACTTTGTTTGAGTAAGATAAATTGAAACTTTCAGCGTTAGACGAAATGTCTGGCACTGGGCTTAATGAAACAGATGGGTCAGGTAAAAATCGGACCTCAATGGGATTACTATCTGGACTTGTACATCCCCCCAAAGTAGTCCTGGAGGTATAAATGCCTGCAGATGTGACCGTTATGCTTTGCGATGATTGATTGATACTAACCCCATCTTTAAACCATTCAATAGTTCCTGCTGTAGCTGCAGTCGTGAGTACCGCTGATCCTCCAGTACAAATTTGTGCTAACCCTGAATTGTAAGAAAGTGTAAATTCAAGAGATCCACTATTATCGGCTGGGGTGGGATCTGCATAGGAGTAAAAATACTTACTAGTTCCATCGCCTAATCCTAAATAGTATTCATAGGTATGGTCGCTTCTGTAATCTGGACTATTACTTGGTGCTGGAGGAGTACTATTATTTAGTTGCCATTTATTGGTACTCGAAGTGATGAAAGTAGGTGTACCAGAACTTCCGATTACCTGGGTAGAATTGGGGCTTTGGTAGGCGGGATCTAGGTGATTTACGCCATTTTCGATTCCGTACGTCCCTTTGACTTTCAGCTTGTATTGTCTTGTAACCGTAGTTGCAGTTGCTGGGGACTGCACCCAAGCATTCGCATTAAAAGCCTTTATTTCACTTCCAATTGTAATCCACCGTGAGTTCGCCGTATTCCCTGAAATAATCGGTGCTGGACAAGTTGTTTGTGTCCAAGCCGAATAAGTAGAGAATAACAACAAAAAGAGAAATAATTTTCTCATGTATGATGAAGAACAGATATCCTTTAAAATTAGGCAAAATAAATGGTTATCGATTTATTTTCCCTTCCAATAATTCGCCAGCGCAGAACCATTGATGTTCATGACAGGACCAAAAATGGCAGCCGGTAATCCCAGCGTTCCCACTTTTCCCATGGCCATGGCTAGGCCAGACGCTAAACCTGCGTTTTGGAGACCTACTTCAATGGCAATCGTGCGGCAATCTTGTTCCGGTAAACCACTGGCACGGCCACCCCAATAGCCTAAAATAAACCCAATCACATTATGTAATAAGCACGCGATAACTAATAAGGGGCCCACGGCTAAAAGGGCATCGCGCCCATTCGCCGTGATGATGACTACGATGGCTCCGATGCTCCACATCGAAATGGTAGGTAAGGCTTTTTCAAACCAAGCGAAACGGGAGCCTACCAGTCGGTTATAAACGACTCCCACAGTAATGGGAATGATAATCAGTTTACTTATTTCCCATACCATGGCCATCAAATCAATTTCAATCAATTGCCCCGCCAGATTTTTCATTAATAACGGAGTTAGCACGGAGGCTAGCAGAGTGGAAATAGAGGTGAGGGTAAGGGACAAGGCTACATTTGCTTTGGCTAAATACGACATCACGTTCGAGGCTAAACCACAAGGCATACTCCCTACTAGGATGATCCCCGCTGCAATTTCCGGTGGAAAGGAGAAGACTTTAGTTAATCCCCAGCCGATAAATGGCATGATGCTGAAATGTAAAAATACGCCTAAAAAGACGGCTTTAGGGGAACGCATCACCTCTGCGAAATCCGTTAATTTCATCGTCGACCCCATCCCAAACATAATAACCTGCAAAAGTGGAATGATCAGCGCTTTGAATTTAAAGTCGCCTAAACCGAGAAACGGATCAGGGAAAATCAGCGTTAATAGAACAGCAGCAATGATACTGAAGGAGAATTTGAGTCCTTTCATTTTTCAGTTTTTGCTGTCAATTTACGAAATATTAATTATTCAAAGTTCCTTCAGTTACCCAGGCTTTGATTTGACTGATTTCGCAAGCGCTGATGCTTACTGTGGCCGAAGGCATCGCAATATAACCAGCTGCATGCGAGATGGATCCGACTAATTTTCCGTTAGCTGCCTGCACTTTAACGGTGGCGTATGAGTTCAAGTCAATACCCGCTGATGGCGTAGTTCCACTGTGACAACCCGTGCAATTCGTTCTTAAAGTGGGCAATACCGTATTGGCAAAGCTAACATTAGTAGCTACACAATTTCCAGAAGCAACACAGGAGTTATTTTTCGCACCTTGCTGCATCCATTTTAAGATAGAAGCCATTTGCGTGCTGGTAAGGGGGCCTTTAGGAGGCATATAACCAGTTACAATGCTACGGTATAACGTACTTCCGGTAGGATTAGTGGTAGAGCTATAAGCTCTAATGTGTGTGTAATCTGTTAAAATCACGCCCTCCTTATGGCTTATGGCGTCATGACACCCACTCATCGCGCAATTCGAGGTAATAAGTGGCAAAATGGCTTGATTGAAATAGACGGTATCCGGGCTACATGTCACTACTGCTGGGGTACTAGGGTTCGTTACTGAACCGGCATTCGTGTCTGTTGCGCTCGTGGTAGGAGAAGGCATGTTCTTGTCGTTCAGGCAAGAAAAGGCCACCAATAACATCAAAATCAAACCTAGTCTTTTCATTTTTTGGTATAGTTAAATTTGCTAGAAACTTTAATTACCTCCGCAATTTTTGCAAATACAATTTTAGGGATGTCAATTTTATAGTCGACTAATTTGACCTCGAATTGACAAGTCAATGCTAGCGTGGAACCCGTCGAAACAATTGTTCCTTTTAATTCAATGGGGTGGGTTACTCCATGAATGGTGGCTGAACCTGAAGCAGAAACTGGGTAGGTTCCCGGTTTTGTTAAATCTACCTCTTCTTTGATTTTTCCTTTGAAGGTAGCCGATGGGAATTTTTCGCTTTCTAAATAATTTTCATTGAAGTGCTCTTGCATCAATTTATTAGGAAAAACGAAGTTAGTGATGCGCATTTGTACGGCCACTTCATTCGTAGAGGTATTGATAATGCTGGACACATTTTTGTTTACAGCTTCTATGTCCTCCATTGGTGTTTTAGAAAAGAAGGATACCTCTCCGGTGGTGGTGATAAATAATTGTGCTTTGGATTGGAATCCAATAAAAAGTAGGGCTAAAAGGAATAGTTTTTTCATTTTTTCTTAGGTTCTAAACTGAAAGTTCTGGCCATATTAAAGCCGTAAAAGATGTCGCCGTTATCCCAGGTGCCTAGGGTTTGGCCTATAAAATGTTTCTCGATCATACCCCGTGAATTAGTGAAGTGCAATTGAAATACGTGACCTCCGGTTTCGATATCAAATCCGATGGCGAATGAATCTTGGTAGGGGTAGGCTGTTCCGGCTTTGGCCAAATACGCCTTCTTATCCACTAGATTCTTGTAATATTCAAAAGACATACTCAAGCGATTCGTTAGTTTGTAGCGACCGCCTACACCTAACGCCACTTGGTTATTTTCATAATTCACACTTTCTGCCTTGTTAGTATGTAAGAAGGTAGGCATCAATTGCAAGGATAATTTATCATCGAATTTACGGGCCAAAAGGACTTGTGCCACATAGGATTGACGCTGCAAATCGTTTGCAAAATGCATGACCGTGCCCGTTTCCATGGTGTAACCCGAGTACATCGTATTCGTACTGGCGCCACCATACAAACTAACCGTTAACGGCATTTTGTTCGATTGTTTGAGGACTTTGTATTTCGTGTAAACGTCATAGGTCTTCTCGATGGTGGAACGTCCGGCACCGATTAACCAATCATCAGTCAATCCATATTCTAAACCGAGTCGCATTCGAGCTTCATCTAGGCCAAAGAAATTGTTGATAAATCCACTATTTACCGCACCGAATCGGTGGGAAATCCAGAAATTCAAATGCTGTTTCGCGATGGTTTCGATGGTTTGGCCATTGATCAGACGCGTCCCTTTAAAGGTCGCCTGGGTGTAGGTCACCTTTTTTGCATCCTCTTTTTCGAGCATGTCAAGCAGGTCGTCCTGTGCGAAAAGGGGCGTACTGCATAAAAGAAATAGGAGTAGCTTTTTCATTATGAATAAACGCGAAGGCTAGTGCCCGTTAAGGTTGTTTTATAGGCTTGAATTCCGCGGCTTCCTGCTGAATTAGTTCCGGCACCAGAAGTAGAATAGGTTGCGCCATGAACGGTGCAATAAAAACCACCACCACTGTAAATAACATTAGGACGGCCTTCATGGGAGCAAACTTGTGTCACCGCTGCAAAGGCGGTAGCAGAAATACGGGCAACCACGACGCCATTATATACGACATAATTACCGGCTGTTGTCAGCTTAGAATAGGCTGCACTACTTAAATCTAACGTAAAATCGACATTGGAGGCGGGGGAAACGGAGTCGTTTTGGCAAGATGATAAGGTGGAGGCTCCGCAATAAACGGCTAAAAGGGAGGCTCCTTTTAGGCCTAATGATTTCAAAAACTCGTGGCGTTTTATTTTATTTTCCATTTTATAGAGGGTTTATGAGTCGAATTTAAGAATTTTAAATCGTTAAATAAATGATTATTATCATCTATCGATGAATGCAAGTTCTAAATTGATGAATGGACAGATAGGGCAGATGAAACGAAATTGTTACATTTGAAAATAATTCAATCCTATGCTAGAAAATTTTCTTATCCGGTACGCACTGAACCTGCTCTTTACTTTCATCGTTGTGCGCTTTATTTATTATCCTAAATACCGGAATAACGACTTTGTGTTCACTTTTTTCTTATTTAATACGATCCTTTTCGTGCTCTGTTATTTATTAGCGGAGGCGGATTTGAAGTTTGGTTTTGCCTTTGGTTTGTTTGCGCTTTTTTCGATGTTTCGTTACCGGACGGTCACCGTTCCGATTGGAGAAATGGGCTATTTTTTCTTAGTGGTGACACTGGGGATTATAAATTCTTTGGCATCATTGGTGAATGTAGAGATGCTTTTAGTAGCTAATTCGGTGCTTGTAGCGATGACATTTTTATTAGGTAGAACTCTGCAGTTGACTCATGAGAATTTTCAAACCTTGAATTACGATAATTTAGGCTTGATCAAACCGGCCGAAAGGGCAGATTTGCTAAAGGATCTTTCTGAGAGAACGGGTTATCCGATACACAAAGTTCAAGTAGTAAAAGTGGATTATCAGCGGGGGATAGCACAATTGCGGGTCTATTATTATTCCAAAGAAAATGAGTCCGGATCACTTGACCTAGATGCATAAGTTTCTTTTTCTCTTGTTGCCTTTTTACGTTTTTGCTCAGAAAGACACTTTGCAAGAGGTAAAGGTGAATGGAATTCGTTCGGAAATGACGAGCGATCAGCAGAAGAAGGTGTATCAGGTAGGGGCGAATTTGACAAACTTGGGTGGAAATCTCTACGATGTACTGAGTACTATTCCGGCGATTTATGTGACAAGTGATGGGAATGTGAATTACCGGGGGAATCAAAATTTGACCATTTATTTTGATGGAAAACCGGCTGGAATTTTAAGTTCCTCTCGGGCGAATGCCCTCAGTTTGTATCCGGCAGATCAAATTGATCGCATCGAAATTATATCCAACCCTGGCGCGAAATATTCTGCGGAAGGTAGCTCAGGTATTTTAAATATCATATTGAAAAAAGGGACTAAAACAGAGTCTCTGAGGATTAATTCAAATCTAGGCACCAATGATAAATATGCTTTATCTGCCACCTATGCAAAAGGATTTAAGCGTTGGACACATTTAATTGATCTGAATTTACGCCAAAGCATCCGAAACAATTACCAATACCTATACCGGGAAAATACGAGTGCATTTGGCTATGCTCAAATCACTCAAACCACCAATGAAATCAACCGGGATTATAACCAATCAATTCGGCTAAATTCTACCTACAATTTCAGCAAGGATCGAAGCCTGGGGATTTCCTTCATCGGCCGCCTTTCCTCCGATCATAATTCGGAAGTACGATATAATACCAGCGAGTTCGCCTATGCAGCCGATCGCTTCTATGCACGCGATGCAGATAAACAGGGCCGCGATTTGGGCTTTGATTTGAATCTGTCTTATAGTCCAAGCGCTCGAGGGAAGATTGATTTTTTGTGGATTCAGAATCAAGGATCAGATGCGAATGATTTCTTTCAGCACTATTTCTATGGTGATTTTGACACCCCTAATCCCAATATTCCAGTACGTTATGAGCGTTCATCCGCCTCAAGTCGGAATTCAACTTTTCTGCTTCAAGGCGATTGGGCGAAGCCTATTTCTAAAAAGTCTTCCTTCGAATATGGTTTCAAATTCAATTCCCGCTTTTTTGAAAATACGTTCTCTTATGAAAAACAAAAAGATGGTATCTATCAATTAGATCGCGTGCGTTCGAATGGATTTACCTACCAAGAGCATATTCAAGCGGCCTATGTCTCATTTGCTCACAAGGCGAAATGGGCTACGCTAGATGCGGGACTTCGGGCTGAAGCGACTGAAATCGCAGGCGGTGTGCAGCAGCACTACTTGAATCTATTTCCGTCATTATCGCTATTTCATCCTATTTCTAATTCCCAATCGCTCACTTTTGCACTTTCTACTCGCATCACACGACCTAGTTATAAGTCGTTGAATCCTTTTATTTCGTACGCAGATCCGTTGAATTTGAATGCGGGTAACCCGCTGCTAAAGCCGGAAAAAGCACTTTTATTTGAACTCTCCCATGCGAAAGATTTTCACACTTTGTCCGTTTCTAACTCCCTCTTTTACCGAGAAATTACGGGTTTAGTAGGCCGGGTAAGAACCTTTTTAAGTGGTGACACGACCTTGACTCGATATGAAAATATCTCTAAATCTAGTGCCTGGGGCTTCGAGAATCTCAGCACCTGGTCACTTTCAAAAAGTTATAAAGTCACCCTTAGTTCCTCCATATACCAGACCGATTTACAAGGTTTAATTAATGGGACAGAAGTCACTGAAAACCGATGGAGTTGGAACTCCCGTTTGAACCAGCAATTTAAATGGGAAGCTAATTGGTCTGCCCAAATTTCCGGAATCTATCAATCGGCCCAAATAAACCCATTGGGGATTATAAATCCCTACTATACGGTGGATCTAGGTTTGAAAAAAGACTTAGGTAGAATTACCCTAAACGCTCGAGTGAATGATGTTTTTAATACCCAAAAGACGATTTACGATTCCCGCCCTTTTGGGCTCATTAGCGACCTGGAGCGCAAAAAGGAAACCCGTATTTATTACATCGGATTTAGCTACAAGTTTGAGAGCAAAAAGATGAAAGAGGCGCGAGAGAGGAGGCGGGTGAACGAAGAAGAAGTTGAATTAGATGATTTTTAATCATCTAATTCAACTTCTTCTTCGTTAAAAGCACAAAGCACAAAGAATAAAGAAGAGAATAGATTAGAGAGTATAGAGTAGAGAGAGGAGATGTTCGAAGTAATCCTAGAGAGTTTTTTTAAATGTAAATCACAAAATTATTGCGCAGCACAATTTTAGATTTACATTTAAAAAGAGGAGTTTATTTACTTTTAACCCTCGACTTCTCCGCCTCTAGCCCCGTCGCTCTTTCCCTAGCTCCCTTAATCGACATATTCCCAAAACGGTAAGTGAAGTTTAAACGCACCACGCGGGAATCTTGGCGAGGACGAACGACGATGTCTAAGTCCCCGTATTTGATGAATACATCTGGGTTTGAGGTATATAAAACATCTTGCGCGTTAAGGCGAAAGACGCCGCGTTTATTTAAGACGGTCTTCTGAATACCTAGATTTAAATTTCCTCCTGCCCCAAAAATAAAGGCACTCTCTAATCCCCCCGAGAAGTAGCTGCCGCCTATTTCTAATCGGTATTCTTTAGGCAAAGTGAAGATGTGGTTGGTGTTGAAATAGAACATGTTTTGAGAGGGGCTCAAGTTGACATTTTCTACTTTTCCTGTTAGCTCTGCCCGATTAATATAAATATCCGTGTTACTAGACCACCATTTTTTGATGGGAATAGGGAGGGAGAAACCAAGGCTATAGTTTGTTCTTTCCGCCATATTGGCTGTGGTCTGATAGGATTTCCTAGCCTGGGTATCCTGCTTTAGGATTTCAGTGATCACATTCGTGGTGTGGCTGTAGCCTAAAGTGGTGCTAAACGCTCCCATATAGGTGTGGCTGAATTCGAGTGAATTAGTCAGCTGAGGAGTTAGCATGGGGTTACCCACTTTGAAGGTATAGTTATCTAAAAAGAAGACAAATGGATTTAAGTCCCCATAACTTGGACGATCGATGCGACGGGAGTAGTTTAGACCGAGGCTATGGTTTTTGGACAAATCATACTGCACAAATGCACTAGGGAAAAGTTGTGCATAATCCCGGTGGAAGGTGGAATCTTTTGAATTCGCGGTGTAGGCTTGTGATAAACCATCTGCTAAGGTCCACTCGCCCCGCAATCCGATTTGGTAACTAAATTTACCTAGGGCGCGTTCCGTATTCAGGTAGGCGGCGTGAATTTGCTCGGTGTAGACGAAGTGGTTGCTTTGGCCTGTTAAAAAAGTAAAAGCAGGCGCTCCATCATTCTTGCCTTGGAAGCGCAAGTCGTTATCCGTTTTCACATACGATGATTTCATCCCAGTGCCCCATTTCGATTTCAAGAAAGAGGGTAGGACGTAATCAAGTTTGAATGAATACTGGTCTACAAGCGAGTTCGCATTATTTAACAACAAGGAGTCTGGACGCAAGGTGCTGAAGTCTCCCTTCTGAAACTGTGAGCGTAAATTCGAGCCACTATTATCCACAAAGCGCGCATAATCTAAATCGATCGTTAATTCGCGTCCTGTGCTATCATAAGTGTGTTTGTAGTTAAAGTTCAAGGCATAATTATGACTCGGATTTTCCACATTATTGTAGGTATTCAATCGGGTCAAAGCCGTACCCGCACTCGTGTACTGAATCGTCTGATTTAGACCATTGTTCAGGGTAAATTGGTTGATGTTTCCAGATGCCAAAATCCCCATCGTCGTCTTCTTCGAATAGTACCAGTCCACCCCACCTTTCAGTTGTGTGGTTTGGTTCTCATTTTTGAAGCCATAGCTATTTTCCCAAACCTCATTCTGCGCCCTAAAATAGCGTGTCAAATAATTGCGTTCCATCGTGGAACGATTCACCACGGATCCATTGCCAAACCAGTTCCAGCCATTCTTTCGGTAGTTTAAATTAATGCCCGTGCTTTGGCGAGAATAAACTCCTTGAGCCAGTGTGGCGTTAGCGGATCCATTCAATCCAATATTCGAGTTCTTCTTTAATTTAATATTGATAATTCCGCCCGTACCTGCGGCATCATATCGCGAGGACGGATTCGCCATAATCTCTAATTGGGAAATTTGGTCTGCCGGCAAATTCTTCAAATAATTAGCTAAATCTGCACCCGTCAAATAAGAAATTTTTCCATCGATCATCACTTTCGCACCTGACTTTCCGCGCAAGGAAATATTGCCATCTTTATCCACAATCACCCCTGGCGATCGCTCTAACAATTCCATGGTGGTATTTCCCGCCGCCATCGCGGAATTCTCCACATTTACGATCGTTTTATCTAGCTTTTTTTCGATAAACGGTTTAGTCGCCGTCACTTTGACTTCCGCTAATTCGGTGCTCAAAGGCAATAGGGTAATGGTACCTAGGTCGATTTTAGCATCCGGAGTTATTTCCTCTAATGGAATTTTCGTTGACTTCCAACCAGTGGATTGCAATGTAAGTGTAAAACGGCCTAACGGTAATTTGGAAACCTTTAACTCCCCATTTTCATCCGTATTCATGCCCTTCACTAGGCTTGAATCGCTGGTTTTTTTCAATAAAACGGTGGCAAAAGGAAGAACCTCTTTATTGGAATCTTGAAGACGAAGGTGTAAGGAATTTTGGCCAAAAGCCGTAATCGAACTAATCAGTAATAAAATCAAAAATCTCATCTAGGCAATGTTAATGAAAAACGAAGATGCAATTTCTGATAATTTGGTTGCCTCAGGAACAAGTTTTTGATAACCGGTTAATTTCCCATTTAAAGCACAAAGAATAATGCACAAAGCACAAAGTTGGAATCAAAAAAAGGGCCGAAGCCCTTTTTTTGATAGTATAGTGTTTGTCATCATATTTTAAGAGAGAATAGATTGAATGCAAATAGATTCATTTATTGAAGATTATATAATGGGTCTTACAAGAAATTATTGCAAAGCACAATTTCCGTAAGACCCATTATATGATCGTAATATGAATCTAATTTGGTCGCAATCTAAATATCATCCCCGGATTCTCCACCCCAATATACAAGTAGCCATCTCTGCCTTGCTCTACGTTGCGCATACGACCCACGTTTAACAATACTTTTTCTTGCTTCACCACCTTGTTGTTTTTTACCTCAACGCGGTTCAAATAGTTGAAACGTAGGGATCCGATCATCAAGTTGCCTTTCCAAGCCGGGTATTTATCACCCGTCACAAAAGTCAAACCAGATGGTGCGATAGAAGGGATGAAATAAGAGATGGGTTGCTCCATGCCTTCTTTTTTAGAGATAGCCGAAATCGGTTTTCCATCATAATTGATACCGTAAGTAATCACCGGCCAGCCATAGTTTTTGCCTGCCTGAATGATGTTAATCTCATCACCACCACGTGGACCGTGTTCCGTCTCCCAAATATCACCCGTCCATGGATTTGTTGTTAATCCTTGTGGGTTGCGCTGTCCATAAGAGTAAACACTTGAATTCTTGAATGGATTATCAGCAGGAACCGTACCGTCATCATTTAAACGGTGGATTTTTCCGTTGTCATTATCTAATTTTTGTGGGAATACCTTCTCCATTCCACGTTCTCCTACCGAGAAGAAAATGTGTCCTTGCTTATCGAAAGTAATGCGAGATCCAAAGTGAAGAGACGTCTTCGTGTACGGCTTAGCCTCGAAGATTTCTTGAGCCTCTACCCATTGATTGTCTTTGATTTTACCCCGAACAATGGCAGTCGTATTGACTTTTGCCCCATCCTCCATTTTAAACTTCGAGTAGGACAAATAGATCCAGCCATTTTTCTCGAATTGCGGGTGAAGAGCGATATCTAATAAACCACCTTGACCTTGCGCGTATACTGAAGGCGTTCCTGTGATGGCAGTTTTGTTGCGTTTTTGGTCTACTTTATACAACACACCTGAACGATCTGTGATTAAATAATCGTTCGAAGGCAATTGTACAAAACCCCATGGGCTATCTAAACCGGTTGCGATTGTGTCTAAAGCGATCGTCATACCATCGGATTTGAAGATATTCGAAGTGGGCTTATTCGCAAATTTGTATTGCTCCACACCGGCTAAGTTTTCAACGATTAAATCGGCTAGCTTTTCGATTTCCTTAGGCGTTAACACTTCTTTCCAAGTAGGCATGCCTAGGTCAGGGTAGCCATGTGTGATGCTCGCTAAAATGTCAGATTTTTTATTGCCATGTTTCCATTGACGGTCCACGAAAGCTTCCACTTTTTCACCATGACAAGACGCACAATATTTTGTGTAATTTACCTCTGCAGGCTCTTCCATCACTACAGGCGCCTTCGTTAAAGACATCGTGCTCAAAGCGGCCATCGCAATCAGGCCGATAAAGGATATTTTTTTAATCATAGCTTGTTAATTTTCAGCCACGAAGCTAAAAATTAATTTCTATATTTCTATCTTTAAAGCTTACCTGATTCAACATATGAAAAAAATCTTACTCGTTCTCTTATTTGCATCGCTGACGGTTAGCGCTCAAGTACCTAGTCCTACATCGCATTTTGGTTTTTCTATCGGCGATAATTACCATTTAGCCACGTTTACTCAGACCGAGGCTTACTTAAAAAAGGTGGCGACATCGTCGAATCGCGTGAAGTTGCAGTCGATTGGAAAGACGGAAGAAGGCAGAAATCAGTACATGGTGATTGTTTCGGATCCGTCGAACATAAAGAATTTAGCTAAATACAAGGCAATCTCGCAGCGTTTGGCTCGTGCGGAGGGCTTGAGTGAGGTGGAGGCAAAGGCTTTGGCCAAAGAAGGAAAAGCCATCGTCTGGATCGATGGCGGATTACACGCCACAGAAACGGTAGGAATTCACCAATGGATCGAGTCCATCTATCAATTCGCCACTAGAAATGACGAGGAAACAAAACGCATCCTCCAAAACACCATCATCCTATTCGTGCACGCAAATCCAGATGGCCAAGAATTAGTTTCGAACTGGTACATGCGCCAAGCAGATACGTTGAAACGCTCGACAGATAATCTGCCACGCTTGTATGAAAAGTACATCGGTCACGATAATAACCGTGATTTCTACATGATGAATATGAGCGAGTCCACGAATATGGCTCGCCAACAATACATCGAATGGATGCCGCAAATCCTCTACAACCACCACCAAACAGGTCCAGACGGCACTGTTGTTGCAGGTCCTCCTTACCGCGACCCTTTCAACTATGTGTATGATCCACTATTAATAACTGGAATCGACGCATTAGGTGCAGCGATGAGTTCTCGCTTGAATGCAGAAGGAAAGCCAGGTTACACGATGAAATCAGGATCGGTTTATTCGACGTGGTGGAACGGTGGATTACGTACCACAGCTTATTACCACAACATCATTGGTTTATTAACCGAGATCATTGGAGACCCGACACCGGAGAATATTCCATTAGTTCCAAGCCGTTTAATTCCTAATTCTGCGACGCCATTCCCAATCACGCCGCGCAAATGGTTCTTCAAGAACTCAATCGATTACTCGCTCTCCTTGAACTATGCGGTTTTGAATTATGCGACACGTTACCGCGAAGAGGTGCTACTGAACATCTACAAGATGGGTAAAAAATCCATCGACTTAGGATCACAAGATTACTGGACGATGTCTCCTAATAAAGTGGAGAAATTAGCGGAGATTTCAGGGGGTAACTACAAGAAGAAAGCGGATAGTTTATTTGCTGCTGTTTATAAAAACCCACAAACGCGTGATGCACGCGCTTATATCGTGACGGCAGACCAATCGACTTCGGGTATTGCGTTTATCAACATCCTGATCAAGAGTGGTATCCGCGTGGAGAAAGCGACGAAAGCCTTCGAAGTAAACGGAAAATCCTATCCAGTTGGTTCTTATGTAGTGAAGACGAATCAGGCTTTCCGTCCGCACGTGATTGATATGTTCGAACCACAAGATCACCCCAATGACTTCCAATACCCAGGTGGCCCTCCAGTTCGTCCTTATGACGCCGCAGGTTGGACACCAGCTTACACGATGGGGATTCAGTTTGATCGGATTTTGGAAGAGGTAACTGGGCCGTTCGAAACGGTGCCTTATGGGGAGCTACAAAAAGCGAAACCAGCCTTCGCAACCGGCGCCTATTATTCCTTCTCTACATCTGATAATGCCTCGTTTACGTTATTGAATGATTTATTGAAAGCGGGTATCGAGGTTTCGAAAAACGCGTCAGCTTTTTATGTAAAGCACAGTGCGGCTTCGGCGGATATCTTAGCGAAGGCAAGCGTGAAAACGCAGGTTCTTAGCGCTTTACCTGCTAATGTTTCGGCTAAAGTGGGTACTAAGCGAGTGGGTCTTTGGGATACTTATGGAGGTTCGATGCCGTCCGGATGGTTGCGTTGGATTTTAGAACAACATCATTTCGATTTCAAATTAGTGTTCGCGAAGGAGATCGACAAAGGCAACTTACGTTCGAAATTCGATGTGTTGATTTTTGTCAAAGGAGCCATTCCAGGCTTGAAAGCAGAGCCAGCAAACGAGTGGGATGAAAAAGAACCAGTGGAGGCCGATATCCCAGCCGAATTCCACGAGACGATGGGTAAAATTACCGCAGCTAAATCAGTTCCAGCTCTTCGCGCATTCTTAGAAGAGGGGGGTGATATTATTACCATCGGTTCTAGTTCGAATTTAGCTTATCACCTAAACCTGCCTGTAAAGAATGCCTTAGTGGAGATGGTAGCAGGAAAAGAGCGCAATTTACCAGGTGAGAAATTCTACATACCGGGTAGTGTGATGCAGGTAACGGTGGATCAAAATTCACCGGCTAACTGGGGAATGGCGACTAAAGCCGATGTTATCTTCGCTGCTAGTCCGGTATTTAAATTAGCGCCGGAAGCGATCTCGCATGGGGATTTAACTCCATTAGCTTGGTTCGCATCTGAGAAGACCTTACGTAGTGGGTGGGCTTTTGGTCAAGCATATTTACAAGACGGAGTTGCTGCTTTTAAAGCGAAAGTAGGCAAAGGAAATCTCTATGTGTATGGTCCAGAAATAACCTTTAGAGGCCAAACACACAGCACATTCAAAATGGTATTCAATCAATTATATGAAAACAATCGCTAAGATTATCGCGGGTATTTTTATTGCCCTATTTGCTGTTATTCTATTCTTCGCTGAAGGCGATCGTCCGGTGGAGGAGTTGATTCCTTTGTACGCGAACAAGGATTCTAAATTCATGCCCATCATGGGGATGAAGGTACATTACCGAGATGAAGGAGTGGCGACGGATACGTTGCCATTGATCTTATTGCATGGTATGTCGTCCTCCTTGAATACGTGGGATAATGTGGCGCTCTACTTAAAACGATACAAGCGGGTGATTAGTTTGGATTTACCTGGTTTTGCGCTAACGGGACCTTCACCGGAAAACAACTATGATTTCCCCTATTATTCCAAGTTTATCGATTCCTTTGCGACGCGCTTAAAGATCAAGCGATTCATCTTAGTCGGTAATTCGATGGGTGGAGCCATTACCTGGAACTATGCGCTTCATAATCCGTCTCGATTAGCGAAAATGGTTTTGATCGATGCAGCGGGTTACCCCAAAAAAGGAGAAAGCGGCTCACTAGGTTTTAAACTAGCGTCTACTCCAGTCATTAATAATTTATTGTTATACGTTACGCCTAAATCTTTAGTCCGTAAAAGTCTAGAATCGATTTATACTGATCAATCTAAAGTGACTGATGAGCAGGTGGAACGATTCCACGACATTGCCATTCGGGAAGGAAATCGCGCGGTAGCTTTGCAGATTTTCAAAGGATCTTTCCACGGAGATTACAAGCGCATAAAAGAAATCAAGACGCCTACGTTCGTTATATGGGGTGCAAAAGATAATTTAATTTCTGTGGATAACGGGGCAGAATTTATGAAGGATATCAAAGGAAGTAAAGGAGTGATTTTTAACGTAGGTCATGTTCCTATGGAAGAAGTGCCTTTTGACGTGGCCTTATCGATATATAAATTTGTTCGGTAGGACTTTTCAGTAGAAAATCTTATCATTGTATCAATTATAGACAATAAACCTATTTAATCATGAAAAGAATCTGGCAACTCACTTGCCTGTTGGGGCTTATCGCGTCCAGCACTTTTGCACAGACTGATTTTAAGATGGCCGTTCAGGCTAAAATCGAATCAGGAATTATCGAGGGTGATTATAATACCCAGACGGGCATTCAAACTTATTTTGGCGTTCCTTTTGCAAAACCACCGGTAGGGGAATTGCGTTGGAAAGCACCAGTTCCGGCAGAAGCATGGTCAGGCGTTAAGAAAACGAAAGCTTTCGGACCACGTCCGGTACAAGCGATTGTTTTTGGGGATATGGGATCTCGTTCCGCAGGTTTGAGCGAAGATTGTTTATATCTGAACGTGTGGTCTCCCGCTAAAAGAAATACAAAAAACTTACCTGTTTTAGTCTATTTCTATGGAGGTGGATTATTTGCGGGTGACGCATCTGAGCCGCGTTATGATGGCGAAGCGATGGCGAAACAAGGAATCGTGGTGGTGACGGTGAATTACCGTTTGGGCCTTTTCGGTTTCTTCGCACACCCAGAATTGACTGCGGAGGCATCGTATAAGGCCTCCGGAAACTATGGTTATTTAGACCAAAACTTAGCCTTGAAATGGGTTCAAAAGAATATCGCTGCTTTTGGAGGTGATCCTACTAAAGTGACCATTGCTGGGGAATCAGCAGGTTCAGCTTCTGTATCTGTCCAAATGGCTTCTCCGTTATCAAAAGGCTTAATCGCCGGAGCAATTGGAGAAAGTGGTGCGGGTATTAATCCTACGATGGCGCCCATACCTTTAGCACAAGCAGAAAAGGGTGGTGTTGCTTTTGCAGAGAAAGCAGGAGCGAAGTCTTTGAAAGAGCTTCGTGCTATGTCTACGCGCGACTTATTTGAGATTGCGCAAGAGACGCGTTCGATGGGCTTCCCTACGGTGGTGGATGGTTATTTCTTGCCCAAAACCCTACCTGAATTATTCAATGCAAAACAGCAATCGATGGTTCCACTACTTTTAGGCTGGAACTCGGCTGAACTACCAGGTGCCATGTTTATGCAAGGCAAGCCTTTTACACCTGAAAATTATGTAGCGAAAGTAAAAGAAGCCTATCCTACAGATTATGAGACGGTTTTGAACTATTACCCATCAGGTTCAGAGGATGTGATTGAGCGTTCGTCAACGGCTTTAATGGCTGATCGTTTCATCGCGTACAGTACTTGGAAATGGTTTGACTTACATCGCAAGAATTCAACACAACCGGTTTATCGCTACTTGTATTCTCGTTTCCGTGCGCCATTAGTGGATAAGTCGGTAGCCTCAGGTTTAGCTGGTGGAACGGTGAAAGCGGATCCGAATGCTCCTAAACCGCGTCCAGCGATTGGTGCGCCTCACGCTTGCGAGATCGAGTATTGCATGGGTAATCTACACTTAATCAAGGATTATGCGTTTACGGCGGATGATTATACGGTGTCCAAAACGATGTTCGGGTATTTCGCGAACTTCATTAAGACAGGAAATCCGAATGGAGGAACTTTGGCAAACTGGCCAGCAGCGGCTCCATTAGACAAAGAACCTAGCGTGATGGTGATCGACGTGGAATCAAAGACGGTTAAAGCAACTGAAGATGCGCGTTATGAATTTTTAGATAAACAATACAAAAACTAATCAAGATGAAAAAATTGACCTTAGCTTTTGCTATGATTTTAGCCTCTATGGGCTTGAAAGCACAAATTACAACAGGTAAGGACGTAGCTGTTGTGGCGACGGACGCAGGTAAAGTACGTGGTTATATACATAGTGGGATTTACACCTACAAAGGTATTCCGTACGCGGAGGCGGCTCGTTTTGAGGCTCCTCACAAGCCGAAGCCTTGGGCTGGAGTTCGTTCTTCTTTGTCATACGGCCCTGTTTCGCCTTTAATCGACGAAACGACACAAGTAAATGATGAATCAGAATTCGTATTTAACCACAACTGGGGCTATACAAACGAAGATTGTATGCGCATCAACGTGTGGACGCCAGGTATCAATGATGGCAAGAAACGTCCAGTGATGTTCTGGATTCACGGTGGCGGATTTACATCGGGTTCTGCAGTTGAATTACCGTCATATGATGGAGAGAATTTGGCCAAAAAAGGGGACGTCGTTGTCGTTTCCATCTCCCACCGGTTGAACATTACAGGATACTTAGATCTTTCCGCTTATGGCGACAAATACAAGTATTCAGCAAACAACAGCGTATTGGATATGCGTGCGGCTTTAGAATGGGTAAAAGAGAACATCGGCTCTTTCGGGGGTGATGCGAAAAACGTAACCATCTTCGGCCAATCAGGCGGAGGCGCGAAAGTAAATACTTTAATGGCGATGCCATCCGCAAAAGGCTTATTCAGTAAGGCGATCAATCAAAGTGGATCGTTCCGTTCAGCTATGCTAGACAAAGTGACAACTCAAAGCATTACTTCGGAGGTTTTAAAAGCTTTGAACATCCCTGCTGCGAAAGTGGATAGCTTACAAACGATTCCTTACCCTATTTTAGCGAATGCGGGTAAGAAAGCATTAGCGGTAGTGGCGGCGCAATTAAAAGCGGCTGGAAAACCAGTAGGCGGATTCGGATTAAGCTGGGGTCCATCGGTGGACGGTGATTTATTGCCTTATCAATTATTCTCGAAAGAGGCTTTTGAATTATCGAAAGATGTTCCTCTGTTAATCGGGACGGTGAAAAACGAGTTTATGCCTTCTATCATGACAGGAATGTCTGATGCGACAGCAGAACAAGTGGATGCGTATATCAAAAGAACTTATGGCGACAAAGCGGAGGCATTCAAAGCGGCAGTGAAAAAAGCCTATCCGAATGACACAAAACCATCTGATTTAATGGATGTGGACGTGATGTTCCGCCCAGGTGCGGTGGTTCAAGCGAAAGAAAAATCTGCTTTAAAAGCGGCGCCGGTTTATATGTATTTGATGACTTGGCAATCGCCTGTGATGGATGGAAAGTACAAAGCCTTCCACTGCATGGAATTACCTTTCTGCTTTAACAACATCGCGCGTTGCGAGGAGATGACAGGAGGCGGAAAAGAGGCCTATGTCTTAGCGGATCGCATGAGTTCGTCTTGGATTAATTTTGCCAAAACCGGAAATCCAGCACACAAGGGTATTCCAGCTTGGCCTACCTTCGATGCAGCAGGAACTGCAACGATGCACTTCGATAATACCTGCGTGGTGAAACCACAGCAGGATGCGGAGCTATTTAGTTTGATCGCTAGATAAAAACATCTCTATAAAAAGTAAAGGCCCTTGAACTATCAGGGGCCTTTTTTAGTAGTAACAAGAATGATTAGCTCATTTTACCTATCGCACAACTGACGTAGGATTTAGCTTGTTTGAATAATGTATTGTCACCTCGCTGTGGATAACCCATTGAATTCAAGGAATCGATTACTTCGCTTAGCTTGTAATGATCACCCGTAAGGCTGATTTTTTCTTCCTCCTTATCGATTTCTACTTTCGCGATTCCCTTAATTTTCTCTAAAGCCTGCTTAATGCTGGTCATACATCCGCCACACTTGATGTTTTCTACAAAAATCTCTTGCGTTTTCATGGTGTTATTATTTGTTTAGTCAAATGTAGGCTATCTTTAAGCGATAAAAGGTGATATATATCACTTCTGAAAATATGAAAAAACACTTTTCGCTGGCAGACCTTCAGTCCTTTGAACGCTTCACCCGCGCTAATTTGATTAATACGCTGAGTGGCTTTAAGAGCTTGTCTTTGATCGGGACATTGAATGGCGAAGGTGTTTCAAATCTTGCCGTTTTTAGCAATATTGTGCATTTAGGGGCTGATCCAGCATTGATTGGCTTTGTTAATCGTCCTTTGGCTGCAGCGCCGCATACCTTGTCGAATATCCAGGAGACGGGTTTTTATACGGTGAATTTAGTGACGGAGTCGATGTACAAACAGGCGCATCAGACGAGTGCGAAATATCCGGATGGGGTTTCGGAGTTTGAGATGACGGGTTTGACCCCGGAGTTTAAAGAGGGTTGCATAGCGCCCTTTGTGGCTGAATCTCCGGTGCAATATGTGTTAAAATTAGAGCAGGTGATACCGATCGAGTTGAATAACACTTTTTTTGTCATTGGCTCCTTGCAATCGATGCACTTTCCGGAAGAACTGATGGAGGAGGATGGCTTTTTGGATTTGGCCAAAGCCGGGATCATCACCTCCCTAGGCACCTCCGGTTATTACAAAACCGAGAAAATTGATAACTTGCCGTATGCAAAAGTTAACAAACCTGATTGACGAATTAGCGTCTTATATTCCACAGCTTGAGGCAAAAAAGGAATCTGTTTCGACTTCTAGTGTGGGCTGGCAAATTGAACATAGTTTGTTGGTGATTTCTTCGGTGATTGAAGGGGTGAAAAAATCGGATCCATCTTCGTTTAAGTGGAGTTTTAAGCCATGGAAGTATTTGATTTTTTGGCGGGGAAAAATTCCAAGAGGTAAATCAAAAGCACCTAAATTTGTGATTCCAGATGCTTTTACGGCTGAATCGCTTCAGGGGCACATCGTTAGCTGCCTAGCTAAAATAGCGGAATTAGACGCCTTAAGCGCGGGTCATTATTTTAGACACCCGTATTTTGGGGATACGAAAAAGAAAGATGTGATTCCGTTTTTAGTGTTGCACACGGAACACCACGTGAAGATAATTCGGGATATTTTAAACTAGACCTGCACTTTTTCCAGCAATAAATCCAGTCGTCCAGGCCGCTTGAAAATTAAATCCACCAGTTATTCCATCGATGTCCATGACCTCGCCTGCAAAGAATAATCCGGGGCACTTTTTGCTCTCCATCGTTTGGACGTTAATGTCTTGTAAATCCACTCCGCCTGCAGTCACAAATTCCTCTTTGAAGGTCGTTTTGCCTTGCACCACATAGCGGTCATTAATCAAGGTATTGATTAATTTGTTCAATGCTTTTCCTCCTAATTCATTCCAACGAAGGCTTGTCTTGATTTCGTTTTTCTCTAACAGATAGACCCAAAGGCGATTTGGCATCGGGAACGGATTCAAATTAGCTATCATTTTAGCTCCGTGGTCTTTGATGGTTTGGCTGATTTGTGCTCTTAAAGCGTCCTCTTTTGTGTCATCTAACCAATTGACGAGGATGGCACATTGGTATTCTTTTTCGGCCAGAATGCGAGCTCCCCAGGCAGAGAGTTGCAAAATAGCCGGGCCGCTCATGCCCCAATGGGTGACGAGGAGGGGGCCTTGACCGATGAGTTTTTGGCCTTCAATACGAACACGAGCTTTCTCCACCACGATACCCATGAGGTCGCGAATAGGCTCAGCAGGCATATTGAACGTAAACAAGGAAGGAACCGGAGGGATAATCGTATGCCCCACATCTTCAAGCCAAAGCAATCCCGACATCTTCGGCTGCCCACCCGTCGTCACAATCACGCGGTCTGCATCGTATTCCGTGTCTTTGCAATGGATGCGATAGCCTTTAGTTGTCAGCTTGATTTCGTCTACGGATTGACTGCTGTGTAAGTTGATGTGAAGCCGTCTAGCTTCGGACAGGAAGCAATCGATGATGGTTTGGGAATCATTCGAAAGCGGGAAAATACAGTTATCGGGATAGGTTTTCAAAGCCACACCTCTGCTCTCCAGCCATTCCACCATCGAGGCAGCATTAAAGACTTCAAAAGCCTTGCGAAGGAATTTCTCCCCTCGCGGATAGTTTTCAGAAAGTAAACGAGAATTAAAGGTGGCATTCGTGACATTGCAACGACCTCCACCGGAGATTTTCACCTTGCCTAGGAACTTAGAGGTTTTCTCCAAAATAGTCACTTCCGCCTCCGGGTTATGTTCTTTTGCCGAAATGGCCGCAAAAAAACCAGCCGCTCCACCACCTATGACGATTATTTTCATTGGATGAAGTCTACTCTTAAGGGATTAAAAGAATCTACTAAAACACCTTCTTCCAGCGCAATGACCCCATGATCTGTGGAAGGTGGGACGAAGAAAACGTCTCCCTTTTTTAAGATCTTCTTTTCTCCGCCGATATTCACCTCGAATACGCCACTTTCGACAAAGGAACCTTGGGTATGCACGTGTTGGTGGATAGCACCTATACCGCCTTTTTTGAAGTGCACTTTCACAATCATCAGGCCGTCGTTATAGGCCATGATTTTGCGTTTGCAAAAGTCATCGAGGATTTCCCATTCGATGTTCGCGTCTTCTATGAAGTGTGTTTTACTCATGTACAAAAATAATAAAAAAGCCGGGCAAAATGCCCGGCTTCCTTTTTAATCTGCTAAAGTCTGGTAGACCATTTGGCGTAGACTATTGTGGTATTCCCAGGTGAAATTACTTTCCTGGGTCATAAATAGGGCGATTAGCTTCTCTTTCGGGTCTATGAAGAAGTGCGTGTTATTCGCTCCGCCCCAATAGAATAAGCCCTTAGAAGCAGGAGTCTTAGTCGCAGGACCATCAGTTACTACGGCGAATCCTAGACCCCACTCAGTGCCTGGAGTTGGGAATAAATCTCCCGTATGATTCGACGTCATTAGTTCCACCGTCTTGCGGCTTAAGTATTGCTTCCCCTTGTAGGTTCCGCCGGCCAGCATCATTTGGCAAAATGTAGCATAATCTGCAGCTGTCGAGAACAAGCCATTAACTCCACTCCAAACCGTCACATTCTCAAAAGGAGGCTGATTAGCCGCCACAGAAATGCCTCCATTCTTGCCCTTCGAATGCAATGATACGATCTTAGATTGCTCTTCTTTAGGCACATTATAACCTGTATGTTTCATTTCCAAAGGTTCAAACAAGCGCGACTTCAAAAACTCATTCACACTCATTCCAGAAAATTTCTCGATCAAAACACACAGCACATCTGGACCCGCGCTGTAATTCCATTCCGTTCCTGGCTGCGCCAATAATGGGAATTTTGTCATGTTCGCCACACGCTCTTGAATCGTCTTGATACCCGGTTTGAAATAGCCATTTCTGAATCGAATCTGAACAGGATTTTGCTCCAATCCATGCATCAAACCGCCGCTATGACTCAGTAATTGCGTGATAGTAATCTCTGATTTTAATGAATCGGTAGGCGCATCTGGGCCATCATTTACGCTACGAATGACACGAAAATTCTTAAACTCTGGCAAATATTTAGACACCGGATCACTTAACTTAAAATAACCTTCCTCATACAACATCATAAAAGCCGTCGAGATAATCGGCTTCGTCATCGACTGAATATAAAATAAATCATCGGTCGTCATCGGCGTTTTTGTCGCTACATTTTTATAGCCCAAAGCTCCTTGGTGAACCACCTGCCCATTATGGATAATCATCGTCACGGCACCCGGAATGTTCCCTTTATCCATTTCGGATTGCACAAATTTTTCTAATCGCTTGACGCGATCGACATTAATTCCGGCAACAATTTTAGGCGCTTGTCCTTGAATTTCACCAACAAATAGGAGGGTGAATAGGAGGAGGAAGAGTTTAGTTAGTTTCATAATTTTTTAGTGTGGTATAATTATCAGTTAATTTAATTAATAATACTTAATTAAAGGTTACATTTATAAAACTAAGGTTACATCTGACCTCTATTATTCCAAATCAAAGAATAAGTATAGTACCCCAATTACTCAATTAACATTAACCTTACCAGTAGCTTAGAGAATGATTCTCATTTGCTATAGTTCTATTGTTTTTTAATCTGATAAGGTCGAATCCGAAAATCCTTAAAAGAGTAGGATAAATAGTATAAATAGTACAAAATGAAAAGAGCATTATTGTTAGGTGTGATTTGTAGTATCGGGATTTTTACTTCCTGTATGAAAGAAGAATCTCAGAATGAATTTTTAAGTATTGAACGAGAAAGTAAGCAGGTTTTTATCAAGCGAAATGCTATCCTTGTCGTAGAAATTCATGACTTTATTTTAGAAAATCAAGCATTAATTCTGTCGAATCAAGAGCAGATTTCATCGAAATTTAAAGGTAATTTATTAGGCTATTTCTCCTCGATCAAATCTGATGACATGGTTTTTAATCGGTTAGTTAATCGGGCCAAATACAATGATAGGCTGAATCAAAATTACTTTACTAATGATCCGTCATTAACCAATAAAAGTAAGATGGAGAAAGAAGTTATTTTAGAGATAAATCAATTATCTGATAAATATACTAAAATGCTTTTGGGTGATTCAGGGGATAGAAAAGCATGTATGATTTTGTACATGCAAAATGTATCTGATTGTCGAGAAGGTTTTTATCGGGATGCCACTTTTGCTGTACTTGCAGCTGGTTTTGGTGGATTTGTTTCTGGTTTACTTCCTGCAATAAATGCTGGATGGGGTTTATTAGAATGTCAAAATCGTGCACAGAGAAATTTCGATTATTGTTTAGGAAATATTTAAATCAAATAAATTAATTATCATGGAAAACTCATTAAGTCTTTACCTGAAAAAGTACGGCATTGCAATATGTCTTATAATAAATCAATCCATTTGCATTTATTTATTGCGATATCAGAGTGATTTACAGAGTCCGAGGATTTACCTCCACCTTTTGACTCTAGCTACAATTGCCTTTATAGTTATTAAATACCCCGAATATCAGCGATTACATTGGAAAGCTATGGCAATAGTCGCCATTATATTATTGATCTTTTATTTTCTTGCTGTGCGATAAAAAAAGGGCAGCCTTTACAGCTGCCCTTTTATTTTATTTCCCTTTTTTCTGTGCCGCCATCCATTCCATGATGGTTACTGGCTTGCCATTTACGCGAACGGGTGATCCGTCTAAATCGATTCTTGGTAGGTTTTCATGCAGATAAACCCATGACCAATGGCCGTTGTATTGAAAGCCTTTTCCGCCATAGAAATTCGTAATGTCATTTACTTGATCGTAATACGTAAAATGCACATTTTTCGCACCAGCTTTCCGCAGGCGATCGAATACCGGAACGACAGTAAGGTCAGGAATGGTGGTTCTGTCGTCTTTGGAATGAACAAACCAAATGGGCACATTCTTGATTTTTTGAATATCGCTATCCGGGATATACTCAGATTTATAGGCCAAAGCACTAATGTAACCTGCCGCAAAATAATCCGGATATAAGAAGATCAATTTCAACGCCATATAACCTCCATTCGAACAACCTCCCACATAAATGCGGCTTGGGTCGATACCTGGATTTGCTTTGACATAGTCTTTAATTAAGGCCATTAAACCTTCGTTGTAGATGTCATTGTCTTTTCCTTGAGTTCCTACCCCCTGTGCATTATGCATCCAAGCGCCTGGACATTGAGGTGATAAAACATAGGCTCCTTCGAAAATGGATTGTATGCCTTCTGCGGCATAATTGGCTGCTTTATTTCCTAAAAGCGGGACTGTCGGATCTGTTCCACCTTCGCCACCGCCATGAAGCCAGATAATTAAAGGGGCTTTGTCTTTCTTCACTTTAGGAGTAAAAGTTGCATAAGACATGGTTAATTTATCACTATAGGTGTATTTCCCAGTTAAGTCAAATTGATCTACTAGAGGCATGATTTTACCTGTTGATGTATCCCAAACTTGCCCTGATTTAGTCTGAACAATTGTTAACGAATAATCTAACCAAACATTGCCTTTGCTTCTTTGGTATTGAAAAGGGGAGCTGATCGCCATTTGTGGGCCTACAGATAGGACAAGTGTGATATTTCTGCCCGTTTTTACGCGTTCGCCGTTCTCATCTGAAACATAGGCAGTCACGATATCCCGCTTGTTAGTATCATCTGAAATAGGTCCCGTGTTTGATTTGCGACTCGCAAAGACGGTATAATCCGCCGCATTGACTTTAGACGTGGTGTCATTTAAAGCTAAAATGACTTTGTTTACACCAGCACCCCAGTCGAATCCTTCGACGACGATTTTATAGGTGCCTGTGGGTTTAGCATAACTGCAGAATGCCAATAAGGCGAACAGCAGCGTTAATAAGGAGTACTTTTTCATAGATAATAGGTTTAGTTTAAATTTTCTAGTAATTCTAAGACTTTGCGGGTGGGTAATTCTTTAGTTTCGATAACCTTGTCAAAGATTTGTACTTTTTGGTCTATTGAATTAAAGGTAGGCCAAACCTCTAGACCGGCTCCATTCGGATTGCCTGTCTTCGTGAAGTTCACCCAATACGAAGACATTTTTTGGCTTAAAACCTGATCAATTGCTTCGAATGGGCGATTCACGGTGTGCAAATTTGCATAGGCATACGGTACCTCACCCGTATGGAAAGCGCCGTATCTTGTAGATTCATCATATCCGGGTACAGCACGGTTGAAGTTATATACATAAACAGGTGCTTTTCCTTGCATATTCTGTGTCTTCGCCCAGGTATGGACTTGCACCCCAAAACTCTCATCGCGACCTAAATCCAAAGAGCCATTTGGTCCATAAGCAGCCAAAATATCCGCTCCTTTTGCCCCAAATCTCTTCTCAAGCGTAGCTTTAAATGCCTCCGGTTCTGCGGCCTTAGCACTCAATCGATCTTCTGAATTCCAACCCACTAAGATGGGGACGTCATTTTGAAGACCTTTGGCATAAATATCAGGCATCGCTAAAGGCAAAACATAGCCATCGGAATAGGGCGAGGCATTGCCACCTGCATTCTGAATCGCCGCTGCAGATAAGGCACGTAAATCCGTTAGTGATTTAGCTCCTAACTTAGTCGCCCAGTCCAGGCCATTATTTTCTGCTTGAGATTTAGTAATTGCCGGTCTTAATGGACTAGGAAGCATGCTGGCACCACTTTCTGCAATAGCACCCTGAAAAAGACCTTTAGCTAAAGGGGAGGCACACAAGAAGTTCACGGCAAAAGCTCCAGCAGATTGACCCGCGATTGTTACCTGATTAGGGTCGCCACCGAAAGCGGAAATATTCTCTTTTATCCATTTTAAAGCCGCTATCATATCCAATAGCGCGTAATTTCCGGAAGATCCATAGGGTGCTTCTGCACTTAATTCAGGATGAGCCAGAAATCCAAAGAGGCCCACTCGGTAATTGATGCTTACAAATACGATGTCTTTTTGGGCCATGTTTTCCCCATCATAAATAGGGCAGGCTGCACCACCGCTGCGAAATCCACCCCCATAAATGTAGACTAAAACGGCTTTTTTTTCCTTAGACGATTTAGGAGCCCACACATTGAGGTATAAACAATCTTCGCTGATCGGTGATTCTGGAATGAGGAATTCAGAGGACCAAAAAGCAAAAGGTGCCGGTTTAGCTTGCATCGGACTGGGTCCAAATGCTTTGGCTTCTTTAATGCCAGACCAAGATTCCATAGGAACAGGTGCTTTCCAGCGCAATTCGCCCACTGGAGGTTTTGCAAAGGGAATCCCTAGGAATTTTTGAATGGTAGTTTTCGGATTTATTGTGCCTGAAATAGCCCCTTTAGACGTTTTTATGATCACATCTTGAGCAGCTAAATTTAGTGCGATGCTGAAAAATAGTAAGATCTTTTTCATACTTAATAAGTCAATTCACATTTCTCCCCATCGCACATTTTGCGAATGTCTCCGGAGTAGATGTTTTTTAGGTCTGATTTTAATAGTTCGCGTTTTTCGAGGGAAAGTTTTCGTAATAGTTTGCCTTCCGCAAAGCGACGAGTTTGGGTTTCATTTTCTAAAATGAGGCCAGGGACTTCGGTTAAGGCCCCGTCATCGTTCTTTGCTGCCATGGTGAAGTAGCAGGAATTGGTGTGTGTGACTACCCCTGTTTTAGGCTTTAGTGATTCAATGCGCATTCCGATAATCATGGTAGTTCTGCCTACATAATTCACGGATGCTTTGATGGAAACGAGATCACCCACTTCTACCGGATTAAAGAATTCAACTCCTTCCACGGCGACGGTTACACAATAGTTGCCACTGTGTTTCGCTGCGCAGACGTAAGCGACTTTGTCCATCAAGGAAAGCAAGGTTCCTCCGTGGATTTTGCCACTGAAATTCGCAAAAGCGGGAATCATTAATTCGGTAATGGTTGTCTCGGAATCGGAGACTTTTTTAGGGGATAGCATAGGCAAGAGGTTAATATCTATAAATATAAGTTTTATCTGTTAATAATCTCTCCAATTCTGCCTGTATATGGGATGTTTTGGTTGAATAATTAGTATTTTTAAAGATCTAAACCTGTTGATCATGAAAAAATTATTCCTACTCTTTTTTCTTCTTTTTTCACCCCTGATTTTTGCCCAAAAACCTTTTAGCAAACTCCTAAAAGACACGCCAGGCGTGGTTTCGTTTACTTTTCGAACTGATTTCAGCAAAGATGTGGCGGGGACATTGGATTACATCAAGGCCATGGGAATTACGAATATTGAATTCTCTAATTTGTTTGGGAAGACGGCGCCGGAAATGCGGGCTCTATTAGATGAAAGGGGGATGGTTTGTACCAGTTATGGGGTTTATTATGATGCGTTAACGAATAAAACGGAAAAGGTGATTCAGGAGGCTAAGACGCTGGGTGCTGAATTTGTTCGAGTAGGTATGATTCCTCATAAAGGCATTTTTACAGTGCAAGAGGCGGATGTAGCCATCCAAGATTTTAACCGGGTAGGTAAAATTTTAAAAGAGAATGGTATTGAGTTCGCCTACCATAACCATGGCTACGATTTTGCGCCTTATGAAAACGGGACTTTGTATGATTATTTAATCCAAAACACGAACCCAGACTATGTTTCCTACGAGATCGATATTCTGTGGGTGCATCAATTTGGTCAAGATCCGCTAGCCTATTTGAAGAAATACCCTACCCGATTTAAGCTAATGCACGTAAAAGATTTGAAAAAAGACGTTCCAGTGGGGCTCGATGTGAAGACCTCATCTGAAAACGATGTGCCGCTGGGTACCGGTCAGATAAATGTTCAAGCCATCTTAAAACAAGCAAGTAAATCTCCCATCAAATACTATTATTTAGAGGACGAAAATTCAAATGCGCGCACGCAAGTTCCGCTTAGTTTAGACTATGTAAAGCATTTATGAGACTAGTGTAGGCTGGTTTTTTAGCATAATTATCATCGAACAAAAGCGGGTATTCCTTTGGCCTCTTGAAATAACCTCGCAGCCAGGAATCCTTGTCGGATATATTCCAAAAAGTAATGCCATATTGCTGATTTGCCGGAATCATTGCATAGGATTGGAACACATAGTTGAACAGCTCAGCTTGTGCCCAGGCTATTTTTTCCTCGTAAACAAAGTCTGGATTGTTCTTCGGATTCACTGCGATATCTAGTTCTGAGAGGTGGATTTTTAAGCCCGTTGCTGCGGATTTATCGAGCACCTCTTGCAATTCATTTCGCTTCGAATCGACATTAATGTGCATCTGTAATCCCAATCCATGGATGGGAATCCCGCGACGTTTCAGATCCGTAACTAAGTCAAGGATAGCCTGCATTTTCTTCGGTTTCCCATCTTGTCCATAGTCATTGTAAAAGAGGATGGCAGCTGGATCCGCCTCATGGGCCCATTGAAAACTTTTGGCAATATAATCGGGAATATGATCTGCCCATAAAGAGGGACGCAGGCTCCCGTCGTCTAAGAAAGACTCATTCACCACATCCCATCCAGCGATTTTGCCCTTGTAATGATGTACCACGGTTTGAATATGGTTTTTAAGTAATTCTTCCCAGGCTTTTTGATCGCCTTGATAATCCTTCATCCATTGTGGTACCTGATTATGCCAAACCAAGGTATGTCCATGCATTCTTTTACCAGTTGCAGTGGCGAAATTCATAATTTCATCGCCTTTAGAGAAATCAAAACGATCTGCAGCCGGATGAATCAACATCATTTTCATGTGATTTTCTGCTGTCATACCTGTGAATTCATTGCTCGCGATTATTCTATAGGCCTCATTTTCGTTCAACATTCGGGGATTGACAGAAGCGCCTAAGGGGAATTTTACCGCATTTTTTAGATAAGGACTTTGTGCGGAAAGGCAATAGTAAAGGCCTAGTAGTAAGGTAATTAATTTCATAGAATGCAGGTTTAGTTTTCTAAAATAGCTAAATTGTTTCATTAAACTATCCTTGTTACAATGAAACGAATTCTCCTATTTTTACTTTTGTTATCATTCTTGATCAACGCCCAAATTCCTTATGGATCGAATTCTAAAGTGGGTAAGCGCATCCAAGTGGGTGATATTTCGATGTATTATGAAATTTACGGTAAGGGTGAGCCTTTAATTATATTACATGGCGGCTTTGGTTCTTCTGAAATGATGGGAGGGATGATCGCCGCATTTTCTAAAAAATACCAAGTCATTGCTGTTGATTCGCGCTCACAAGGCAGAACCGCGGATAGTGATGAAAAGGAATTGAGTTATGCTCAGATGGCTTTAGATGTGAATGGTTTCATGGATTTACTGCACATTAAAAAGGCGAAATTTGTGGGTTGGAGTGATGGGGGAGACATCGCCTTAGAGTTAGCGTTAATTCATCCGGAGAAGATTACGAAAGCGGTCATCATGGGCGCTAATTTTTTAGGCGAATCGAAAGGGGTATTTTTAGGGATAGATACTACTTGGAAAATGGATGCCAAGGATCCACTTTTTGCGAAAACAAAACCGGAACTTGTTAAGTATTTTTCTACTTATGAGCGATTAGCCCCAGATAAAAAGAAAATCGAATCTTCGAGAAAGAAAGTGTCTGATAATGCGTTTAAGAACCCTAACATTACATTGGCACAATTAAAGTCCATTCAAGTGCCATTTTTAGTGATGGCTGGGGACCACGATATGTTTACTCTAGAACATACCATTGCTATGTACCAAAACCTCCCACAAGCCTCTCTCTATATCGTACCAGATGCGACTCACATTTCACCATTTGAAGAACCAGAGCTAGTGCATGCTGAGATTTTGCGCTATTTAGGCAAGCCTTACAGAAAGTTAGATGCGTTTTATTTTTGGAAATAAAAAAGGCCACCCCTCACGAGGTGGCCTTCAAATTTTAAATGGAGTTTATTCCCCATTCACCTTCTTGATGAACGAAATAACCCCATTCATATAAGTTTTTTGATCATCCCACATGGCTAAATGGCTGCCGTTTGGGCAATAGAGGTAAGAGCCGTTTTGAACCATTTTGCTTTGCTCTTCCATCGCCTTGGGGTCCATCGTATCGTATTTTGCACCGATCATCAGGGTAGGGACCGAAATTTCTTTTAAGCGGTTTTTGATATCCCATTTTTCCAAAAGTCCACTAATTCCAAATTCACTAGGTCCTTGCATGCGGACATAGATGGAGCTATTGCCGTGTTTTAAGGAGCGATTTAGTGCATCAGGCCATTCTTTCAAACGGCAAATATGTTCGTGGTAAAAGTTAGGAATTAAGAGTTCCATGTAGCGAGGATTATTGAAATCCTTCTTCGCCTCGATGGCTCTAACTTCCGCTAATACGTTGGGATCCATTTGCTTGGCTAAAACCTCCTCCGCATATTTTCCATATTCTGGCGCACTTGCTACCATGTTAGAGACTAAAAGTCCCTTCATGTTTTTCTGGTATTTCAACGCGTATTCCATGCCTAAAATGCCACCCCAGGAATTTCCAATGATGTAAAAGTTAGTCGAATCTGCGCCTATCGCTTTGCGAACTTGCTCCACTTCCTCTACAAAACGCTCCGTTTTCCATAAAGTGGAATCCGTCGGTTGATCACTGTAATAGGAACCCAGTTGATCGTATTCGTAGAATTCGAAGCCCTCTCTTTGGAAGAAAGTCTCAAAGCATTCCATGTATTCATGCGTCATCGCTGGGCCACCATGAAGTAAAAGAATTTTGATTTTAGGATTAGTCCCAAAGCGCTTTGTCCACACCTTAAACGTCCCAGATGGCGTCTGAATAGGAATCATCTTTACACCAGCCGCTTCGATGCTGTCCGGATAGGTGAAGTAAGTAGTCGCAGAATCCGTGCTTTTTGTGCAGGCAGATAGGGTGAAAATGGAGAAGGCGAGGAGAAGGAGTTTGTTCATCGTTTTTTTGTTTAAACATACAACAATTCTGGGACATCGATGGCCTCTTTACAAGTCGGCATATTTTCTTCGAATTTGGCGCATGACTTCTTTTGCCTTTTTTTGATAGGAATTATAGTAATTCATTTCAGTTACGCTGTAAAGGAAATCTTGTCCTCTGAGTTTATTTGCGATGTGATTCTCGAAACCAGGATGTGCTATGTTAAAAAAGAAAGGCTTCTGTGATAATTTGCTGGGGCTTGAGAGGATGATCTCCAGTGATTTTGTTCTACTTAATCCTAACCTATGCTGGTCCATATAGGCTAATTCTAAATGACCAGTTACCCAGGGTTGTATATTAGAGTAGAAATATTCTTTTTCTCGGTCTTGCCGAAATTCTACTTTTTTCAATTCCATTTTCAAGGCAGAAATGGATTGAATAAGCGAGTCGTTTTTGAAATACCGTAGAGAGCCTGAACTGATGATTTGGTCTATATTCGCATTCCTGAATTCTGGATGGCGCCAAACAAATACCCCATTAATGAAATGGTAATAAAGCGATGAATCTGTTGTCGTTATTCCTCTGGATTCGATGATGTTGATGGCTTCATTGATGGATTTTCGCTCGTTCGTGCGCAAAACCATAAATCGCCTGAAGTCTGTTGAATCTGCCTCTAAATCCTTCAGCAAGGCTATTGCTAACTCTTTTTCACGTAATCCTTCGATGTAATGTTCACGTTGGTTCTCTACAATGAAACCCAGGGTAAGCGCGACAAAAATGACGATAAATTCACTTAGGTAATCTTTTAACGTTTTAGGAGGATGGTGAGGATGATGGACTTCCATAGGTTGGTATATAAAAAAAGGTTGACCCACCATTCAGTGGGTCAACCTTTAAATGAAAATAAATTATTTAGAACTCAAATCAGGTTGCAAAGTCATGTAGGTAGTCTCATTCTCCACTACATACGTGCGCATGATGGCCATATCTTTTTCATAAGCACCTTTGCCGTATACTTCGTCATACGCTGTTTTTAATTTCGCAGGCTCATCTAATTCTTTCCAGCCATTAGGGAATCGACGGGAGAAAATTAAACGGTTTAATCCGGAAGTGGTGTAGGATGCAACTTTGATTCCAGCTTTATCCCATACTTTTGGAAGCTTTTTTACAACATCCCAAAACTCTTGTGCTGGAGCATATTTTAAAGTCAAAATATTGGATCTCACTTTTGCCGTTCTTTCAGCTGGGCTAGAATTACTGTAATCTGCTTGATATGAAATGATTTCACCTCCCGTAACTCCTTCGATGAATGGCGAAACTTTAAGGTAGAAGTCGTTTGCTGCCTCCGTATTAGTAGGCATATTGCTTATTTCATCACGCTGTGCCCAGGAAGTGCCTACATTATAAAGCGCCATTACTTCGTTGTGATGGCTTCCTCCCACTAAATTAAATACAGCCCAAGCATAGGGTGACCCTGCTTTGCGGTATTTTGCTACGTGCGTTTTAAGTGCTTCATTGAATGCGGCGCGCTGTCCAGTTTTGATTTTGTAGTACAAGAAATTGGCAGTGTTTGCTTGTGCAAAAACACTCGAAGTCATCAAACAAATGGCTGTGATTAATAGTAGTTTTTTCATGATTTGAAATTGTTTTGATCAGGTCGGAAAATTAGCCTAATCAAATTCGAAGGCCTGATTTTTTGTCTCTGTATTTGTCCACTTTTAGCTATTTTTTGTCTAAATTTCTGTATCTCATGCACTAATAAGCCTTTATGTTTGAATTTGTGCCCTATTTTTCGTTTCTAACTAGTGGAGTGGGAATACTTTTTATGGGGTTTCTTTTGCTTCGGTTTTATCGGCAGCCCAAGGTTTATGGTTTACTCTACGTCATTTTTGCACTCGTCTTTTTAGAGTTTTACATTTATGCGCTGACCTCTAAGCATATTTACCAAATGCTTTTCTTATTACGAACCCCTAATATTATTCGGGCTTTTTTGCCTATTGTGCTGTTTTTGTATGTTAGATCGATGGTGCATCCACAGAAAAAAATCCGAGGATTCATGTGGCTTGATTTTATTTTTCCTGTCAGTATTTTGATTGGATTGTTTCCTGATTTGCTATTATCCGCTGCAGAAAAGACGGTGATTTTAGATCATTATTACCAAAAAAATAATTACTTCATTCATACACCATCTGGCTGGATTCCTGCGGGTTACGTGCAACCGGTTTCTATTTTAGTGGGTGTATTATACGGAGCTCTCACTCTTTGGACGATTAGAAATGCAAAGAAAATTTATGGAATCGACTATGTGTTAGTTAATAAGCAATCCCTATTTTGGTTGAACTTATTGAGTGGGACGGTGATGTTGTATTTCTTACTTCAGTTATATCAATACTTGAATTTATTTATCAATAATAGTTTCGATCCACCCTCTCAAATCATCAAGTGTGTCATAGGTATATTTCTGTTTTCGTATTTTATTAGCACACCTAATGTGCAGGAAAATATGGATGGATGTATTTTGCCCAAAGAAAAGGGGACGCCCTCTTTACCTGAAATTTTACCTGATCTAATTGAAAATAGCCCTGAGGCAATGTCGCTGAATCAGTATTTGTCTGATTCGCAATGTTTTTTGCAGGAGGATCTAGATTTAACGGCTTTGGCAAAAAGTCTTGAAATGAGTACGGTTAAATTATCAAAACTCATAAAACAGGCCTATGGAATTTCTTTCGCTGAATTGATAAATCGTTTTCGCATTCATTATTTTCTTTCTCAAAAGGGATCGTTTACGCGGTATACCTTAGAGACCTATATCTACCAAAGTGGTTTCGCGAATCGCTCTACTTTTTATGCGGCATTTAAAAAGTATGTGGGAGTGAATCCGAGTTTTTATTTGAAGGAAATAAAGCGATAATCTCATTCATCATCATTTAATAAAATCAATCCGTATTTAATTGACTAGATTTGCACCCGTTAACCTATATTGGTGAGTATTTAGTTGCATATCATGCCTAAAAATGTAAAAATTTCCGTGTTGATGGCGGTCTACAATACGGAATTTTCTTTAACCAAAAGAGCCATTGATTCCGTTTTACAGCAAGATTTTCAAGATTTCGAATTGATCATTATTGATGATGGCAGTAAGGGAAATGACCGCAAAGAGTTGTTAGCTTACGTCGAAAAATACGAGCATAAAATCGTTTACATCCGCCATAGTAACCGTGGCCAAGCAGAATCCATTAATCGGGGTGTGTTGATCAGTTCGGGGGAATTCATCACCATTTTAGATAGCGATGATGAATACAAAGTCCATCATTTAAGTTCTTGTTTGCAGGAGATGGAGCATGTCGATTTGATTTGTTCTACTGCGGAAACGGTCGTGGATTCAGTCGATGATTATTATGTTCCAGATAAAAATGATTTGAGTAAGCCGATACATTTGGATGATGTGATTCTTTTTGGGACTTTGTTTGGACACCAAAAAGTATTCAAGAGTATCGATTTCAAGGGCGGATTCGCCGCCGATTCGGCCTTTTTTGAAAGAGCTGAAACCCTTTTTAAGACAAAAAAAGTATTTAAAAGGTCCTATATCTATTATCGAAATAATCCGAACAGTACCTGCGCCGTTCTGAAAAAGCAATTAGCTTTAAACGAGAATTAATGGCAGCACTTCAGCTCGTTTTAGCTTGTCACATTACCGGTATTTACGACGTAAATCGGAATACCACCTTGCCGGATGATTCCTATGAATTAGTACAGGCTTGGGCGGAATCTATAGCTGCTGCGAAGCTGAATGGGATTATTTTTCACAACAATTTTTCGGATGAAACCTGTGCGCGTTACGCGAATGAGTACATTTCGTTTGTCCGAATTGACTATAATCCGAAATTCAATCCGAACGTGTTTCGCTATTTTGTATACCGGGATTATTTAGCAAAATGCACTGAGCCCATCGCAGGAGTATTTGTGACGGATGTATCGGATGTAACTTTAGCCCAAAACCCTTTCGCACATCCCCTTTATATCGAAAACCCTTCCTCCCTTTTCTGCGGGGATGAACCTAAGCTGTTGCGTAACGACTGGATGATGGCACATGGGGAACATCTACGATCGCTGATTCAAGATTATGCTGAATATGAGGAGCGTTTTGCTACGGATATTCTATTGAATTGTGGGGTCTTTGGCGGGCATTATCCGCTGTTCATGGATTTTTTGCAGCAATTGTGTGAGATACACGAAACCTATAATCACAGCAATAAGACGGCATACACAGGCGATATGGGTGCATTTAATTACCTAGCGAGAACTCGATTTAACGAGAATTTAGAACATGGATTTCCCGTGAATACGGAATTTAAGGCCTACGAAAACGTGCGTACAGATTGCTGGTTTCGACACAAATAGGTTTAGTTATTTGCCTTATATACCCGCAAGAAATTGCCTCCTAATACTTTACTGATATCTTTATCCGAATACCCGCGCGCGATTAATGCTTGCGTAAATAAAGGATAATCTAGCACTGTTTTTAATTGTTTAGGAGCAGAATTAATTCCGTCAAAATCCGAGCCTAAGCCCACGTGATCCACACCGATTAAATCTACGATGTGGTCAAAATGCTTCATTAATTGCTCTAAGTCTGGTTTGATAGCATTGCTTTCTTCTGCATATTTATCTGAAATCACTGTGAAGGCATACTCTGTTTGCATTCCGGAAGCGATGAGTGAATCAATTTCTGCGGTGTGTTTTTTACGAAAGGCTACATCTTTTTGCCAAAAATCAATATCCACAAATGCGGAATAAAAATTCAAATGGATAACACCTCCATTTTTGCCGATGGCGATAATTTGCTCATCTTTCAGGTTTCTAGATACAGGGCAAATGCTGTAAGTGTTGCTGTGAGAAGCGATGATTGGTTTAGTCGTGGTTTTGATCACGTCCCAAAACGTGGCCTCGCCCACGTGCGAAACATCCACAATCATACCCAGCTGATTCATACGCTGCACTACTGATTTTCCGAAATCAGAAAGCCCTTTTTTGCGCGCAAATGTAGGACTCTTTTCATCCGTGTGTGAACTAGCCCAGCTAGTTGAATTGTTGTGAGTTAAGGTCATATAACGTACCCCACGCTCATAGAAGGTGTTTAATTTATTTAAATCATCTTCTATCATGTGGCCACCCTCGACCCCGAACTGTGCCACTAATTTGCCCTCTTTCAATGCTTTCTGAATATCCTTCCAAGACTTCGCGATCACGATTTTATCTGGATTTCTCGCTGCCACCGCATATAAACTATCCATCTCCCGCATGGCCCACTCGTAAGGTTTCGCTTTTTCTCCATCGCACCAAACCGAAAACAACTGGTAATCCACTCCACCTTTTTTGAAACGAGCTAAATCGGAATGATTAATACCCGTTAAATCAGAATCAAGCGATACTTTTTTCTCAATGCATGCCGTTAAGCAATCATTGTGGGTGTCTACAAGGATGGATTTGAAGTGGATGTCTTGGGCGAATGTAGCCGTAGAGAGGAGAAGGAGGAATAGGTATTTCATAGGTTGAAGTAATTTATTGAAATTATCAGTTTTATTTCGATTAAGCAATTTTTATCCCGCTACCTTCACCAGTATGGGGAAGAACTTATACATCATCGCGGGTTGTAATGGTGCCGGCAAAACGACAGCCTCTCATACAATTCTCCCCTATGTTCTCGATTGCCAGGAATTTGTGAATGCGGATGAAATTGCAAAAGAGTTAGCTCCCTTTCATCCGGAGTCAGCTGCTTTCGAGGCGGGTCGCATCATGTTGACTAAAATTGATGCTTTGATCGATAAAGAGGAATCCTTTTCTTTTGAAACAACCTTAGCAGCTAAATCGTATCATTTGTTGATTAAGAGGGCCAAAGAACGAGGATTCACTGTTACCCTGCTGTTTTTCTGGCTTAGGTCCATTGATCTTGCCAAAGTCCGCGTAGCCACACGCGTCCTCGAAGGCGGGCACAACATCCCACCCGATGTAATAGAAAGGCGCTATAAATCAGGTATTACTAATTTGTTTCGTATATATTTGCCAATGGTTGATGAGTAGTTTCTATATGATAATTCTGACTTAGTCTCAGAGTTAATTGCTGAGAAAACTCGAGAAGAATTCGTAATTATTTACAACGCAGGAATATGGCAAATACTAAATCAAGTCAAGTGAATAAAAACATGTCTACCTCAGAAAAGCTAGAAATAGGCATGAAACTCGTTAAAGCTGACCTAATTGCCTACAAAAAAGCAAAGAACTCCGAATTGGTAGTTATGCGAGGCGGTAAAATTGTCTATTTAAAACCAGACGAAATTCCTGAATAAACCTATGTCCACCTGGAAAACAACGAATCAATCCCTCGAGAAAATTTTCGAATTTTCAACCTTTGAAAAAGCGATGCAATTCATGCAGGACGCCACTCCTTTTATCAGCCAAACGGATCACCATCCTACTTGGTCGAATACCTATAATCGAGTGCATGTAATAATCACAACACACGATGCAGGTAATCAGGTCACGGAGAAAGATCATAAATTAGCTAACTATTTAGACGAATTATATAAGCGATGAAAAAATTACTTGTACTCCTATTTTTATGCCCTTTGCTGGCGATTGGTCAACAAAAAACAACAGACGAAGATCAAATCAAAGCCGTGATATTAAAGACCTTTTCTGCGATGAAATCGGTGGATTCTGTTGCTTTGAAGTCATGTTTTACAGGTAATGCTTTGTTGCATATTAGTCAGGTTAAGCCGGAGGGTAATTCGCTGCGAGAAGTGCCGGCTGCGAAATTCATCCAAAATGTCATGACCAGAAAAGCGGGTGATTTAGATGAGCGTGTCCTTTCGTGGGGCCCCATTTTATTTGATCATGAAATCGCGACGGCTTGGGTGCCCTATGAATTTTACCTAAATGGGAAGTTTACGCACAAAGGCGTAGATGTATTTTTATTCGTTAAAACGGGCAATGAATTCAAAATCCAGACGCTCTTGTACAATATGCATCAATAGGTTCTATGAAAAAATACTTACTCGGTTTATTTACGCTGTTTTTGATGAATGCTTGTACTAATCCTGCACCTCCTAAGGAAGGTTTTATCGAAGTAAAAGGCGGAAAAATATGGTATCGAATAGATGGAGATGGCGATAAGACACCTGTGCTTTTGTTGCATGGTGGGCCAGGTTCGTCGAGTTTTTATTTAGAACCCTTAAAGGAATTAAGCCAGGACCGCCCTGTCATCTTCCTTGATCAATTAGGTTGTGGCCGTTCCACACGGATTACAGATACTACGTTAATGACCATCGAGCAAAATGTAGAGCAATTAGAGCAAGTCAGAAAAGCACTAAAACTAGATAAATTTTATTTGTATGGGCATTCCTGGGGGACGATGTTAGGGATGGATTATTATGTAAAATATCCCAAAGGCATTCAGGGTTTGATCTTTTCCAGTCCTTTGTTTAGTACCAAAATTTGGACAGATGATGCCGATACCTTAATAGAGACCTTGCCTGAAGCAACTCAAAAGGCCATTAGGGAAAGTGAACGTCTAAAAAAATACGCGAACGAAGCCTATAAAGTGGCGATGAAAGTGTATTACAAAGCCTACGTAAGACGTAGTGAAAAGTCCCAATCGCAGCAGGATACAGCGGCAAAGTTTTTTGGTGAAAATGTCTACAACTTCATGTGGGGGCCGAGTGAATTTACAGCTACCGGAAATTTATTGAATTACAATCGCTTGAAAGATTTACCTAAAATCACCGTGCCTACGCTATTGACGGCTGGAGAATATGATGAAGCAAGGCCATCGAGCGTCCGCTACTATACCAGTTTAATTCCTGGAGCTCAGTTTAAGGAAATACCTCAATCGGCACATAGCACGATGATGGATAATCCGAAAGAATACATCGGGGTTTTGAGGGAGTTTTTAAAGAAAATGGATGCTATTTCACCTAAATAAATAATTTGATTCGTATGAAAAAGTTCGTGTTTGGAATATTGTTGGTATCGAGTGCTCTTCAGTCTTTTGGTCAAGAGGGTTATTTTATCAAAAGTAAAGATCAAACTGATATTTTTATCGAGGAGAAAGGAACAGGAAAGCCCGTCATCATTTTATCAGGTGGCCCTGGTTTAAATCCGAATTATGTTTATCCTATCCATGAAAATTTGAGTGCTAATTTTCGTTCGATCATCTTGCATCAACGGGGCACAGGCAAAACTGTGATGGCAAAAATTGATTCAACTACCATGTCTTTGGAAAAATACGTGGACGATTTAGAAGCCTTAAGGGTGAAGTTGAAAGTGGATAAGCTCATTTTGATCGGCCAATCTTGGGGTGGCATGCTTTCGATGGAATATTGTTCACGTTATCCGGATAAGGTTGAAAAACTCGTTCTGGTGGGATCAGGAAGCCCTAGCATGAATTTTACGAATTATTTTTCTGATAATATTAATTTTAGATTACATGCGGAGGACTTAGCGGAAAAACCGGGATTGAAGCGAATTTGGCCGGGTTATTTTTTCGACCGGGAGTCTGCTTTAGCATCAAAGGCGGCCATTGATTTTACGAAAATCAGTGGTCAGCCGGGAATTAATTCGCTATTAGTGGGGGATTATGCTGCTAAAGAGAAGCAGCGTATGGCGAATTTGAAAAAGTACAAAGGACCGGCCTCTGTTATTCAAGGGTATCAGGATCCCGTGGGATTTGCGGCCTATGAGATCAAAGCAGTCATTCCACAAGCTGAGTTACTTTTCGTCAAGCAAAGTGGGCATTTGCCTTGGTTTGAAAAGGAAAGTACGAGAAAGCAATTTTATGAGTATTTGAATGCTTCATTGAAATAATCATACTTGTTGGATTTAGTAAATAAATAGTTACATTTGGTCTAAAATTAATCCCAAAACCAATACCATAACTATGAAAAAAGTAGTATTGTCTGTCCTCGTTGCTGCGGCACTTTTTGCTTGTTCTGAAGCAAAAAAAGAAGAAACTTCAAGCGCTGTTGAGCATATTTACAAACCCACATACACGGATAACTTTAAAATAGGGGATCCTAAAAACGTTTTACTTGCAGAACAATTTCACAAGTATTTATTCGAGAAGGATTTTAAAAAGGCAGGGGAAGCTATATCTGATACGGCATTGTTCCATAATGAAGATGGAACATCTATCAAAGGTAAAGCAGCCATTCTTGATTTCATGGAAAAAAGTTTTACTCCCTTGTCGTTTAAAAACTATGAAATTGTCGCTATCATTCCTACCGAAGGTGAAAATGGTCATCAATGGGTAAATGTTTGGGATAAAGCGGATATCGTTTTACCTGATGGCAAAGTCCAAAAAATGGTTTGGGTCGATTCTTTCAGATTCCAAGATGGGAAAATAGTGATGTTCGAAGGATTTGGTAAAACTCCTAAAGAATAAGTTAAGTATAATGCTAAAAAGGAAGACCCCTAATTTTAGGGGTCTTTTTTTGTCTTATGAATGAGTTTTGACTTTTATTAATGCGCTAATTCTTCTTCTAGTTGCTGAATGAGCTCTTTTGCTTTCGCTTGTTGTATTTTGGATAATACCTCATAATATGCCACATAGCCTTTCATCACGCCTGCATAGTTAGCATATTCATAAAGTGTAGTTTTTTCATTGGATAGGAAGGCGCTTCCTGTTTGTTTTTTTATTTCCTTTAACCTGGCTACATCGAAACCGAAATCTCCTATTTTATTATTTGTCGAAAAGACGGTGCTATGTAATAACTTGTTTTGAATGATGTGCACATTTGCTGCACGTTCCATGATGGATTCTAACTGAACTTTCATTGTCACTTTTCCTTTTTCATATTCAGAAATTTTCTGTACTATTTTATCGTTTTGAATAAGTCTGAATCCTCCAGCATTTCGTAATTGGTCGATCGTTCCAGATGAAAAGTCTATATTGTAGAATCTAGTAATTAAAATGATACTATTTAAGTATATGGAATCAATGTCGGCATCAGTTAAAACAGGCTTATAGACAAACTGCATGATTTTATTTCCTGAATTTACGATTACCTCCATATTGGAATCTTTTAGCTTCATTTCTTCCAAATCCGCTTTCAAATCCTCCTTCATGCTCACTAAATAATCATGCTCTTTATGCCTCTCAGCTCTGTATTCGAGGTAGTATTCAGCCATGAAGCCTAAGAAAACGGCAAAGAATAACATCAAAAATTCTTGAACGTATTCTTTCCAAGATTTAGGATGGTGTGTATGGTGGTGAACTTCCATGGGTAATTTGGAGGGTTAAGGTTTCTTGAAATTATGAGTTTTAATTGGTTATGCCAAAGCAGGAGAGGCAAAGTAGCATTTTTTGCAATGGTTGAATTATCAATTAGTCGTTTTTATTAATGAACAGGATTGATTAAATTTGTATCCAATCGAATACACCAATCAAATGTACCTCATCGAAAAATCAGAAGAATTTGATAAGTGGCTTCGAAAGCTAAAAGATATAAGAGCTAAAGCAATTATTTTAGTTCGTATTCAAAAGGTTGAACATTATGGACACTTTGGCGATTGTGAATCAGTAGGAGATGGAATTCGAGAGTTGAAAATTGATTATGCTAAAGGTTATAGAATATATTTTAGGGAAAAAGAGGGTAGAGTCGTTATTCTGTTAGTTGGTGGAGATAAGTCAACCCAACAGAAAGACATAGAAAAAGCAAAAGAGATTTTACATCGTATTAACAATTGAGAATTATGGAAACTTCGAAATTTGATATAGCAGACTATTTAGATAGTAATGAAATGGTTACGGAATATCTAAATGCAGTTTTAGCTGATGGGAACGATTCAGATGTAATAGTGGCGATTGGAAATATTGCAAAATCCATTGGAATGACTAAAATCGCCAATGAAACAGGATTAAGTAGGCCTAGTTTATACAAAGCACTTTCAGACGGTTCTAAGCCTCAGTTTGATACTATAATGAAAGTACTACGAGCGATTGGGGGACAAATACAAATAAGTCCAGTTAGCTAAACTCTAATCCTTAAATTGAACTACTGGGATTTTTTCGGTAGTTGTTGCATTTTATGCAACAACTGAATTTGCGAGCAATTTGCATAATCTGCAAATTGCTCGCAACCTCATTATACCTCTACTTCAACACATGAAACGCCAGCACATTCTGCACGTCGTATACATTCACAGATTTGTTGAATTGCTTAACGATGCTAGGCTGTGCTTCACCAGAGATCCAAATCTTCAATTCCGCATCTAGCTCAAAAGTCCTATGGTATTTTGATTAAGTGTTTGTTATAAAGTGGTGAATTTAAGTGTTTTAACCGGGATAATCCGATCTATGTAAGGATAAATAGTGCGGGTTGCCGTTTAATAAGTTTTCAAGCGTAGCATGATGATGGGGATAGCCATTTTGGCCTTGGCGTTTTTGGAAAATAGACAAAACAGAATGACACAGGTGTTCCGCGTTTTTGGCAGAACTGCCTTTTTCTATTATATCGTGCACTTTTATCTAGCGCACCTGATAACGGCGGTGTTGTTTTTTTACAGAGGACATTCGCTTGATGATGCGGTGAAAGCGCTTCAAAAAATCCCTTTTCTTTTTCAAATCGCAGGAGAGGGGTATAGCCTAGAGATCGTCTACCTTATTTGGATTCTGCTGATTGCAAGCCTGTATCCTTTGTGTAAATGGTATGATTCTTACAAGACGGCTCATAAAGAAAAGTGGTGGTTGAGTTATTTGTAAAATCACAAGGTTTAATCTTTCGTGTGAAACTAAATGGGCAAGTTCCTCTTCAAACAGTTGAATGAACAATTTGCGTGTATCTTGAATGAAAAAGATTGTGCAATTTTTCCCAACTATAATTTGTAAATTGATGCTCTAAACCTATAAAAACAATGAAAAAACACCTATTTACTTCCATCGCCGTCATCGGCTTGATGGTATCGTTACCCTCTTTTGCCCAAGAAGTAGGGCAAGTCGAGAAACTCGTTTCACCAGAAATTAGTGCATCGAATGATGTTACGTTTCGCCTGAAGGCGCCTTTAGCAAGCTCTGTTAAACTATCTGGAAATTGGATGCCTATGGTTGCTAATGCGAATGGGCAAGGCACATCTCGCCAATTAGTTGATTTGGTTAAGGATCAAAATGGCGTTTGGTCTACTCAAGTAAAAGCCTTAGCTCCAGAATTATATGGCTATACGTTTATTGTGGATGGGGTTACTACGCTAGATCCGGCGAATTTAAAGGTAGCTCGCGATGGAACCTTCCGTACGGAAAGTTTATTGTATGTGAGTGGACCTGCATCTGAATTATATTGGGCAAAGACTGGGCCGAAAGGAAGTGTGCACCAGATTTGGTATGATTCTAAGACCCTGAATTTAACTCGTAGAATGCAAGTATATACTCCACCAGGATATGAGGATTCGAAAGAGACTTATCCGGTTTTGTATTTATTGCACGGAGGTGGTGGAGATGAGGAGGCATGGCCTACGCTGGGCGTGGCAGCTAATATTTTAGATAATTTAATAAATGCTGGAAAAGCAAAACCAATGATTGTGGTGATGACGAATGGTAATCCAGGTCAAGCAGCAGCGAATGTGGTGACTCCTGCGATTCCTGCTTCTTCGCTTCCAGTAGGGGGAATGGGAAGTATGTTATTTGAGAAGAGTTTAGTGGCTGATGTGATTCCTTATATTGAAAATCATTTCCGCGCTAAAAAGAACAAGGAGAGCCGTGCCTTGACGGGTTTAAGCATGGGTGGTTTACAAACCATGAATACGAGCTTTGAGCACCCTTCACTTTTTAATTACATTGGGGTGATGAGTATGGGTTTTGCGGATATGAGTCGCTTTGGCATTAAGTTAGATGTATCTAAAAGAGATCAGCAGATTGAAGATCTTAAAAAAGCGAAACCGGCTTTATATTGGATCGCCTGTGGTAAGGACGATTTCTTGTATGACAGTGTCGTGACTATGAGAAAAGAGCTAGATAAGCATACGTTTCCTTATCAATATAGAGAAAGTGCTGGAGGGCATACGTGGACAAACTGGCGTGTGTATTTATCCGAGTTTGCTGGGATGATATTTAAGTAAATCCGACTTGTTTTATTCAAAAAAAAAGGCCTCGATTTTAGATTAATCGGGGCCTTTTTAAGTAAAATTATTTTGCCTCAGGAGCTGCAGCAGAAGCCGCTGGGGAATCTGAATTCCAAATATCTCTAACTGGCTTTAACTTGCCATCGACACGTTTGAAAATAGAAATGTATTTCCCTTTATCAATTTGGCTACCGTCAGCAGCATTTAATTCATAAACACCTACTTCTGTTACTGAATTTTCGTCGCCCCAAGCATCTTTCAATGTAAGTTTACCTGAACCAATACCAGCCTTGATTGCGCCAGCAAAATTGCTAACGATCGAAGCTCTTCCTTCTAATTGTGGTGCATTAGGACCCATACGTACAGCATCCTCCGCATATAAATTGGCGAAACCAACGGAATCTTTATTGCTTATTGCAGTCGCAAATTCTGCATTCCAAGATTCAAGTTCTTTTTTAGTTGCGTCTAAATCAAACGCTGCTGTTTTTTCTGTTTTGTTCTCGCAAGAAGAGAAAATCAGGGTTCCCATTACGAGTGGTAAGAGTAGTTTTTTCATTTTTAATTGAGTTTAGTTTCCAAAATGTAGGCAAATAAATTCATATAATAAAATGAAATAATTATAAATTTATTTAACGGAATTCATTGACTATCAACTCAATTCGTAAATCCTACTCTATCAAACCCTCCACCAGCGCCTTCTTCTGAATCTTTCGGATGGCTGTCTCGATGGATTTCTCTGGTTCGATGATGTTGTAAGCGCCCCAAAAATCCGGGTCAGACAAGCTGGAAACTTTATCCGACATAATCATATTGGAGTTCAATTTTTGGGTAGAACTAGGCTCTTTTTTATCTGATTTTTTCCAATCCGTCACAGCCATTTCTACGGTGGTGGTGTAGACCGTATTGAATATTCTTTTATCCCAGTTTAGCTTAAAGGTCAAATCTGCGCGAGAATAGGCATAAATCCACTTGCCATTTTGTTCCCGGTAGTTAATCTGGTAGCGGACTTCGGTAGGGTAGACATCTAATCCCATTGGTTTTTTGCGTGTAAAGAGGCGACCGGCCTTGACTTTGTCTTCCACATTCAGTGCGAAGGAAGCGCTTACGACCGCTAGACTTTTAGCATCAATAAACAATTTGCCATAGTAAAGCGGGTAGTCTAAGGCAGGCTTTTGTTTGAAGGCTAAGACCAAAACCTGTTTGCCGTTAATTTGTGTGACTTCCTCTAAATTGAAATCATACAATTCGAAGGCATCCTCTGAGAATATGTTGCTCGGATATTTGACTAAATCGATGTACAAAGCGGAGAATGGACCCCCTTGTAATTTGAAATTAACGGTGTCTAACTTAGTGTAGTCCGTGTTTTTTCTGCCTTTGAATAGGTCGATTAGGTCTTGTGAACCATCGGTGAATGGCTCCTTTTGGATCTTCACGATGGATTCAGAAAGGGAGACATAGGTTCGGCGTTTTTTGATGGTCTCACGGTAAAAACCGGTCATTGCGAGTGGGTCGTCTCCGTAGTTTTGGAGTCTATTATTTAATACCCCCAAAAACAGCGTTTTCACATCACTTGAATTCACCACCACCTCCTCTAGGACGGTATTGCTGGGTTCTAAATACAGGATATTTTTCTCCGCTTTTAACTCTTTAACGGAAACGACTTTGTTTTTGTAGCCTAGAAAGGAAATGACGAGGCTCGCATTTTGATTCTCTTTAGGAACCTTAATCGCAAACTTCCCTTCGCTATTGCTGATCGTCGAGATCGACGTTCCTGCCACTGTAATACTTGCATAGATGAGCTCATTCTTTGTTTTGCTATCTAAAATCGACCCCTTGAATTGGTTGAAAGAAGTCGAATCTGCAGCCTTACTGCTCGAGAAGCGAGCGTTTGCTGACCATGCACCCAGAAGTAGTACGAAGAACACTCCTAGGAAACGTACGCGTAGGTTAGTTTTCATGATGTGGTTATTTAGGTATGCCAAATATAGTCATCGGATCGATACCATAACCGGAAATGGTGGGGAATTGTTGTAATTATTGTTCATTGGAAAATCCTTTTCTGTTCAGCACACTAATCAATAATTTCTTGACGGTTTCCATTTCCTCTGCTTTGCTGGATGCGACGAATAGTGTCAAGCTCGCTAATGCTTCGTTGCTAATGATAGAATGATTTGCAGAGGTAAATAACAATTCGTTTTTATCCAAAAATAGTAAAAAGCAGGCAGCAGCTATTCGCTTGTTTCCGTCCACGAATGCATGGTTTTTTACAATTAAATACAATAACATGGCTGCTTTTTCCTCAATAGACGGATAGACTTCAATATCCCCAAAACTCTGCTCGATTTGATGTAATGCACTGTCAAATCCTCCATCTTTTAATTTCCCGAATAGATTTGAACTGAAGCCCAATCTCATTTGCTCAACCAATTCAGAATATTCTTTTAGAGAGGGATAGGCGATGTTCTCTTTGTGATTACCTATTGAGTCTAATGTTTCGTGGTCGAAATCATCTAGTAATTGTAATCCTATGCTAAACCGATGTAGCCATTCGTATCCAGAAGAAGTTAACGCTTTCTCTTCGATGGCCCTACTAAGAATTCGGATACCATCATGTAACACTTCGATTTCTTTGTTCTTCTGCTCTAGTCGCTTTTCGTTGATGGATATACCCTCAATCAAGAAATCTTTTAGTCTTTTCGTAGCCCATTGGCGGAATTGGGTGCCTCTTTTGGAATTTATACGATAGCCTACAGATAAGATGGCGTCTAGATTATAAAAATCTATTTCTCTTAATATTTCACGTTTTGCCTCTAATTGAACTGTTGCATTTTTTGCAACAGTTGAGATTCTGTCTAACTCTCCTTCGTTATAGATATTTCTTAGATGCCTAGAAATAACTGATTTATCCTTTTCGAATAAGGTCGAAATTTCATTTAAGTTTAGCCAAAAAGTATCGCCAACAAAGTGAACTTCTATTTCTGTGCTCCCGTCAGGAGAAGTGTAAATCTCTATCTGATTATCCATTGTCTATTTATTAGTGGTTATAATTTCTGTCTAAAACTAGACAGAATTAAGGCTACTAAATAGCTTTAGGATTCGATTATCAGTTAGTTGATAATAAACTAACGAGCAACCCTTTTCAACTTACCGTGAAAAGTGGTCTTTTTTTGCAACTTTTCACGGTAAGTTGAATGAGAAATCTTCAATAAAGAAATTCGGAAATACCGAATTTCAGCAGAAAGCCACTTTCAACTGTTCGGAAATTCCGAACAATTCAAACAGAGGGGAAAAAGGTTGAAGAAAGAGTACTTGAATATTACTCCCTACACCCCCGGAAAGCAAACCGCATAAAACTCTTCATACTCCGCCGTATCGGCGAAGAAGCTCTCGTAGTTTTCGGCTTCTGTGGGGTTGAGTTCTTGGGCCTTTTTTAGGTCCTCGCAGGCGCCCGCGTGGTCTTTTAGTTTTGCCTTCACCATGGTGCGGTAGAAGTAGAAGATGGCGGAGGAGGGGTCTAGCGCGATGCTTTTGGAATAGTTATCCAAGGCCTCTTCCCACAGGAAGGTGTTGTTTAATGCGATGCCCAGCGAGAAGTAGCTGATGGCCTGGTATTCTTTGGTTTCGCCTTGGGTGATCATGGCGGTGATGATGCGTTTGCGGACAGCCACCTCTTCATCGAATAATCCCAGTTCTTCGAGGCAATCAGCGGATCTGTTTAGGAGGATGAGGTCGTCTGGGGTGATGGCTAGGGCTCTGCTGAAGTCGCTGAGGGCTGCTTCGATGGCGCCATTATTTTTTTTAATATCGCCGCGGAATAGGAGCATTTCAGTGTCGAAGCGTTTAGCGAGGAAGAAGCTATCGACTAGCGCTGAGGCCACGTCGAATTTTTTCAAACGAAGGAGGCAGCGGGTTTTGGAAATCAGGCTAGGCGTGTGGTAGGGCGCGACCTTGATGGCCTCGTCATACGCGTTGATCGCCAGGTCGTATTCCTTCTCGTATTGATAGGAGAGGCCTAGGTTATAGCGGAAGTTGATTTCTTTGGGGAGCAAAGCGATGGCTGAGCGCAGGTATTTTCTGGACTCTTCGTATTTTTCTAGTACCAGGTAATCGAAACCGATGGCTCCCAATGTTTCGCCAGATGGGTCAATTTTTGCAAGTTCCAGGTAGTCTTTCACGGCCAGGTCGAATTTCTCCATTTTTTCGTAGCAGACCGCTCTATTTCGAAGGGCTTTTGCGTCTTTGGGGTTTAGTTTTAAGGCCAAAGTCAAAGTAGACGCCGCCTCCTTAAAACGACCATTTTCGAAATGGGTAGCGGCTTTCAAACGGTAGGACTCAGCAGTCTGTGCGAAAGCGGCAAACGATATCAGAATTAATAGGAAGATTTTTTTCATGCCGGCAATCTCATAAAAGCCAGTGACAAATAGGGTCAATCGAGCAAGAAAATAGGAACTATTTATTTAGCGGTCATAAATCTGCAGAATGGATTAAATCTCTGCCAAATAAAGTCAATCCCTTGCAAATGAACCAATTAAAATAGTAAGTTTAATGGTCATTCTTCGTTCTATGTTCAATCAGAATCGCATACTCCGAGTTTTTAAGTTGATTACGTTGTTGAAAACGTATCCGGCTAAATCCATTAAGCGGCTAGCTCAGTCTTTGGAAATATCAGAACGCAGCTGTTATCGCTATATGGATTTATTAGCAGAGTTAGGGTTCGAGGTGAAGAAGGATGATCACAATAAGTTTTCTCTACCGGCGGATCAGGTGGTAGAACCATTCACGAAGGAAGAGTCTCATTTAATTCAGGAGGTATTAAGCGTTTCTGTGAAGAATAATCCGCTGGTGGCTTCCATTAAGTCTAAATTGCCTTCTTTAGAGGAGTCGAATATCCTCGCGACGAATATTGTGCATGGGCATTTAGCTAAGTTAGTTGCCAAAATCAATGACGCCATCACCCATCAAACGCAGCTCCTGATACAGCGCTATCAATCTGCGAACACAGGAAGCATTTCGGATCGATTAGTGGAACCCATCGGATTTACGGCGAATTACCAGTATTTGTGTGCCTTCGAAGTGGAGTCAAAACAGAACAAGTATTTCAAACTAGAGCGGATGGGATCTATTGAAAATTTAACGGAAATCGTTAAATTTAAAGAACTGCACCAACTTTTAAACCCAGATGTCTTTGGTTTTAATGACTCAGGAGAGAAGTTTCCTGTCAAACTGAAATTAAGCATGCGCGCCATGCTATTCTTAAAAGATGATTATCCGGCAACGGCTGATTTTCTGACTGAACAAAAAGACGGCTCTTGGTTGCTAAACGTGGAGGTGAATAGTATGGAGCCGGTGGAAAGGATAGTGAGAAGCTTACCATTAGATATTCTATTATTATGAAAGATTATGAAGAATACAGGACAAAATTAAATGATCCAAGATGGAAATTGATTCGTCAAAAAATCCTCAAAAGGGATAATAATGAATGCAAGGTTTGTCAATCTAAGGTCAATTTAAATGTTCATCATCGAGCCTATATTTTCTATCGAAAATATCAGATTTATCTTGATCCTTGGAAATACCCACCTAATATTTACATTACCTTATGTGAAAAATGTCACGAAAAAGGGCACAGTCAATTTAAAGTTCCAATAAAATATATCTAACAATGGGAATCATAAGTTTTTTAAAATCAATTTTTAATAAACAGGAAACAATAGAAGCAGAATACTATGAAGATGATGATGTAGATAATAATTCTGAAGATATTGAGGATTCTATTCCAGAGCCTGTCTTTGTAGCAAGTCAAGAAGAAATTAACAATTTAAATAAAATGGAAAATAAAATTAATTTGAAACAATCTATTATAGATGAAATAGATATGTACACATCGAAAAATCTTGAATCTGAAGGTTTTCAAGATTGTATTTCTAACAATGATTTGCTTAATAGGGATAATAATATTAGCCTCATTAAGGCAGGATTTAAAAATCTTTTAAGTAAGTCAATTGCCGATTTAGATATTCGCGTTTTTGAAATTAAACAAAGAATAAAAACATATGAATCAGCAGGTATGACTGAGAGTATAACCAAATTTTCAAATGCATTAAGTGAGTACGAATTATTTGCCGATAGTTTAAAGAATATCTTGAATGATGAAGTTCAATTGCTTGAAAAATTAAATTATTGTATTTTAAGTTATGAGATTGGATTTACTAACGGATTACGAAATAACGATAACGAATTAATATAAGATATATGAAAAATAATTTGTGGATAAAGTTCGGTTGTTTTCTAACAGGATACAATTATGAATTGCTCAAAGAATGTGGAGAGGCGAGTAAAAAATCCGTAAAAAAATTTACAGCTGCACTCGTAATTATATCATTGATTTGGGCTGCAAATGGATATAATTTTAGCTCGAGGTATCTTGATTCCAATATAGTGGGTTCCTTAATAGGTTCTGTACTATCTGTTATTATGATTATAATGATAGAGAGGCAGATCATCTTATCTGTTAGACCCAAAATATGGTTAAAAATATTCAGGTTTGTATTAGCGTTTTTAATGGCGATGATTGGATCCGTAATTATTGATCAAATCTTATTTTCAAAAGATTTAGATGAATTAAGGAAAGAAAACATTGCTCAAAACTATTCTGATTCTTTAAATCTTGCAGGAAATAAGTACAATTTGCAATTAGAAATTCAGTCAAATCGTGAACAGTCCAAAGCAGCTGACAACGATTTACAACAGGTTAATAGGCAAATTGTCATGTCTGGTGGGAGTAGATCATCAACCAGGTCTACTACTGATTCTACAAATAAAACATTTTCTAATACAAGTACGTTGGATATTAGTCCTTTAATCAATAGGGCTAAAAATATATCTGATGAGAAAAAAAGGTTTTCTGATAATATCGATAATCTAATGTTGAAGCAAAAGCAGATCCATGAAAATTATAATAAAAATAAGAAACCTTCTTCAGACGGTTTTTTAGGAGAGTTGAAATTGCTTTTTGATTTTATATTTCAAGGAGATTCAATAATAGCGCCATTGGTTTATGTTTTTTGGTTTTTATTGTTTTTAACATTAGAACTTTTAGTTATTATTGCAAAAGTCAGCGAAGATAAAAATGACTATGAAATGAGAGTTGAATTTGAGTTGGATAATAATCAGAAAAAGATAGAATTCTTATCAAAGAAAGTCACCTCTGATTTTAATAGTTGATTTTATTTTTAACCATCATGAAGCATTATTTCGTATCAGCTGCTATCATTCTAGTTAATGATGAAATTCTTTGCTTTCAAAGAGGTCCTAGTAAGTTCGATTACGTATCCCATAAATATGAATTTCCGGGAGGTAAAATAGAGGAGGGGGAGTCCCCTGAAAAGGCGTTAGTTCGTGAGATAAAAGAAGAACTCAATCTGGAAATTACCCAACTAAATTTTTTCCAAACTGTTGAACATCAATATCCCGATTTCAAAATAACGATGCATGCTTTCAAATGCATTTCGAATAATTTCGAAGAAATTCAGTTGAATGAACATTTGAACTTTAAGCAATTAGCTATTACTGAATTGTCAAATCTTGACTGGGCAGCAGCAGATATTCCATTTGTCGAAAAACTTATTTCAGAATCAAATGGCTGAGTTGAATGATGAATTTTATGATAATATCAAATCGGGATTTATAGAGAAATCTTTTGATTCATCAGGTGAATTTATTCCTCGCTTATTAACGAATGAAAAGTCAGACGGGGTCAAAGTTCTTTCTAGTATAATTGCTGAATTAAATACCTGTGAAGAGTTTTGGTTTTCGGTCGCATTTTTGACTAATGGAGGTTTGCAGACCTTGGTAAACACATTCAAAGAATTACAAAATCATCAGATTAAGGGAAAAATTCTCGTTTCTCAATACCTTAATTTCACTCAGCCTGAAGCGCTTAAAAGATTATTGAAATTCGAAAACATTGAACTTCGAATAAATACAAATGAAAACTTTCATTCAAAAGGCTACTTATTTAAAAAGGGAGGATATTACAATCTAATTGTTGGCTCTAGTAACCTGACAGCTAGTGCTTTAAGTACGAATAAGGAGCTAAATTTAAAGGTGTCTGCAAAAGATGAAAGCTATATTATTCAAAAAGCATTGCTAGAATTTTCAACTGATTTCAAAAATTCCACTATTGTTGATATTGATTATATTAATCGATATCAATTAGAATATGAAAATGGTAAGAGATTTCAATCAGAGTATTTATTTAAACAGATTGAGATTAACCCAGCAGGGACAAAGGTTATTACACCAAACTTGATGCAAGTAGAGGCTTTGGCTAATCTAAAAAAGTTAAGAGAAGAGGGTAAGAATAAAGCTTTATTGATTTCTGCTACAGGTACAGGAAAGACTTATTTGTCTGCTTTTGACGCTAAAGAGTTTAACCCTAAACGTCTGCTTTTTGTAGTGCATCGAGCCAATATTGCGCAAGCTGCAATGGAAACCTTCATTCGAGTTTTTGGGATTCAAAAAGAAATGGGGTTCTATTCTGGTTCAAGAAAGGAAGTAGAAAAAGACTTTATCTTTTCTACGATTCAAACTATTTCGAGAGATGAACATTTAAATGTATTCCCAAGAGATCATTTTGATTATGTCATTATTGATGAATCTCACCGAGCAGGGGCTGATTCATATCAAAAGATAGTCAACTATTTCAGCCCAAAGTTTTTGCTCGGGATGACTGCTACCCCTGAAAGAACTGATGGATTCGATGTTTTCTCGCTTTACGGTCATAATATTGCTTATGAAATTCGTTTACAGAAAGCATTAGAGATCGAAATTCTTTCTCCATTCCATTATTTTGGAGTGACAGATTTGACCATTAATGGACAGGAAGTTGAAGAGAAAGCAGATTTTAATTTATTGACTTCTGCTGAACGAGTTAACCGAATAATAGAGCAATCTCAATTTTACAGTTGTGATGATGGTAATATTAGAGGGTTAGTTTTTTGTTCCAAGGTTGAAGAAGCTAAAGAGTTATCAATTCAATTTAATAAGCGAGGATTTAGATCCATTGCCTTGTCAGGAGACAGTTCAGAAGACCAAAGAAATGAGGCAATTGATAGGTTGGAGTCAGATGATTCATCTGATAAAATAGACTACATATTTACAAGAGATATCTTCAATGAAGGAATTGATATACCTCGTGTTAACCAGGTGATAATGCTTCGCCCTACACAATCGGCTATCATTTTTGTGCAACAATTAGGTAGAGGTTTAAGAAAAGCTGAAGGGAAAGAGTACTTAACTGTAATTGATTTTATTGGGAATTATGCGAATAATTTTTTGATACCAATTGCACTCTTTGGAGATACCTCTTACAATAAGGATAATCTTCGTAAGCTAATTGCAGGAGGTAGTAATCAGATTCCTGGTACTTCTACCATCAATTTTGACAAAATATCGAAGGAGAAAATATATGCAGCAATCGACCAGTCGAACTTTTCTCTAAAAAAAGACTTGATTAAAGATTACGATTTATTGAAATATAAAATTGGTTATCACCCTATGATGATGGATTTCTTGCATCATGGTTCGCGGGATCCTTTTTTGTATGCTGAATATGCTGGTTCCTATTTTCAATTTGTTTCTTCTATTGAACCCGATTTAGCCGGAAAGTTAACCGCTGATCAGTTGGCAATTTTGAAGCTTTATTCTACAGAAGTTAATAATGCCAAACGTGTGGAGGAATCGGAATTACTTTATATTCTTTTAACAAAAGGTGAGGTTAAAATTTCGGAATTTGTAAAGCTTATTTATGGTAAATATGGCTTTGTTCCTACCATAGAAACGATGGTTTCTGTCATTTCAAATTTGAATTTCTATTTCATAAATAAACGTAATTCGATTAAGGAATTAGGTTCAAAAGATCTCGTAGAACAAAATGAAGACTTGATCTCAAGTTCAGGATTCTTCAATCAACAACTGAAAAATACCACTTTTCACCGTTATTTATTGGATAGCGTATACTATGGAATTTCTAGGTTTGACAAAACTTTTGAACTGAATAAATATTTGGATGGGTTTTTATTACACCATAAATATTCAAGGAAAGACATTTGTCGAATTTTGAATTGGGATAAAAATGAAGAATCCACCATGTACGGCTATAGTATTAAATATAATACTTGTCCGATTTTTGTCAATTATCACAAGGAAGATAATATCGCTGCTTCGACAAAATTTGAGGATAAATTCATCAACAATAGTCATTTTCAATGGTTTTCAAAGCCTAGGAGAAACATGGATAGTAAGGATGTTTCAGCGATTAAAAATCATAATAATAGCCTCAGATTATCCTTATTTATAAAGAAAAGTAACGGCGAAGGGAGTGATTTTTATTACATGGGTGATGTTAAGCCAATAGATGAATCTTTTGAGATAACTACAATTTTAGATGATTATGGCAAAAGTGTTTCTGTCGTAAAAGTGATTTTCAAATTGAATCAGCCAGTAGAGGATTCACTCTATGATTACTTAACGAAATAAATTTAATTGCAGTAATCACTATAAATGGATGATAGATATAGATGAAATAACTCAGGAGCATTTGATATACAGAAATGAAAGAGAATGAGAGTAGCTTGTAGCGAAAATGCAAAGGATAATAAACTTCATCCACAACCTAAGCACTGATGGCGAATACGTAATTGTCATCACGGAAAATCCTGAAGACTTTGAAAATACGGATAGGATTTCAGCTGTAGGCGATTGGAATGATTCTTGGAAAATAGTAGATGAGAAAGTAGGGGAGAATCGCCGTATTCTGAACATAGATAATCTTTATGATGGTTTGCAAGAGTTAGATGGTGTAGAAACCTATGTACAAGCTGGCGTTTTAGACGATAGCCTGCTTTGGTTTAATTCAATCGAGGATAAGTTACCTAGGCAGAAAGCACATGAAGTCTTCAATCAACTTAAGCACTTAGGTTATCTTAAATGGAAAGGATTTCTACACTTCTTTGGAGACATTGAAAAGCAAGCTTCCAGATAATAAACACCAAGACTTTATCGTGGGCCCTCTTTCAAATAAGCAGGATTCTGATGAATTGTTTTATTATCGCCCTCAAGCTTTAACTCTCATCATTGAGTGGCCTAGGATGGTTGATAGGAAGGGTGTCCCTAAAAAACAAGCTGGTTAGAATGGCAGAAGAATTCCTCTACTTTAATTGATTTTATTATTAAATCCATCCCAGTCACTGATTTTTGCTGGTCTAGTGAATGGGTCAATTAAACCTAATTGTTCAATTGTATAGCCATCTTTTCCATAGTTACAGGGAGCGCAGGAGGATACCAAATTGTCTAAACTAGTTCGGCCACCTTTATTCCATGGAATTACGTGATCAGCCACAGGCCAGGTGAGATGAATAATTCCATGTGTACTGAGATTGGTCTCACCTCTAGAAAAAATGGGAGAGTTTAGGCTTTTGATGAACGATTTGAGAAATTCTTGTGAGATTAGCTTTCCGCCGCAATATCTACAATGATAAGAATCTCGTTCAAATACTTGTTTTTGTAACTTTGCAGGCGATCGTACAGGATCACGAAGGTCAATATCTATGTTTTCGGGAGGAAGGATGTTTAATTGTAGTTTGCGGTGTCTACCTGACATTTGGCCATGTTCTATATACCATTCAGTAATCTCAGCTGTTCGTATTTGACCGATTATCTCTAAGCATAAGTTTTTGTTTCCGGCTATAAATGCTTCCACAGCTCTAATAAATAGATCAACTTCGTTATTCATCCATTCAGGCTTAGGTAAAGGGCTTTCTTTACTCCAGGTATTTGAATCAGTTCCTAATTCAGAACAAATGTTCTTGCCTCTGCACATAGAATGGTAATTTTTAAATAAACTTACTTTTCATGGCTAATAAACTACTTTTTTTATAAATATAGCTTGCGTCGATTAATTTACCTAATCGACGCATATTTGCGTAGAATAATCGATATATTTACCGCATCGAATTTAATGTAACATGGCGAAATATTTCTATCAATCACCCTCTTGGCCTAATTTCACTTGGAAAGAGGCAGAACTAAATCTGCTTTTAGGAGAGGTGCGCCATTTGCAGGGAAAAATTGCCGGCCAAATGTCTACGATTGGATTTCTGCCCAGACAAGATGCCCAGCTGAACTCATTGACTTTGGACGTGGTGAAATCGTCTGAAATTGAAGGGGAACACCTGAACTATGATCAGGTTCGTTCTTCGGTGGCCATTCGATTAGGGATTGAAGCGGGTGGATTAGCCACGGAGGACAGGAAAGTGGATGGGGTAGTCGATATGGTTTTAGATGCAACGGTAAATTTTCTAAGCCCCATCACGAAAGAACGTCTATGCGGATGGCATGCCGCGCTCTTTCCTACGGGTTATAGTGGTCCCTACAAAATAGAGGTGGGCCGCTACCGGTCAGGAGAAATGCAAATTGTATCAGGTGCCATGGGTAAAGAGAAGGTGCATTATGTGGCGGTGGAAGCCGCGAGGGTCCCACAGGAAATGGGCATTTTCATCGATTGGCTTAACAGCGATGCACCTATGGATCCTGTGCTAAAAGCGGCCGTCGCACACTTTTGGTTTATCATCATACACCCGTTTGACGATGGAAATGGACGCATCGCCCGGGCGATTAGTGACCTATTTTTAGCCAGATCTGAAAAATCAGCTGAACGATTTTACAGTATGTCCAGTCAAATGCTGATCCAGAAAAAAAACTATTATGCCACCTTGCAAAAAGTCCAACACAGCGACGGGGACATCACCGATTGGATGCAGTGGTTTCTAGACTGTGTGCACTTAGCGCTAGTAGACACAGAATCACAGCTCCGCTCGTTGATGGTGAAAACAGAATTTTGGCATAAAATGGACAAAACCCCTATTAATGAACGCCAAAGAATCCTTTTAAACAAATTGTTTGACCACTTCGATGGCCACCTAAGCACCTCTAAATGGGCTAAAATCGCTAAATGCTCCCACGACACCGCCTTACGCGATATTAAAGACCTAGTCGAAAAAGGAATCCTAAGGGAGAATCTAGCCGGCGGCCGTAGTAAGAATTATAGGTTAGTGGCCCTGTAGAAAGCACTTGAAAAATTATCAGTTTCTTTCTATCCTAAAAATCGTCTACTCGCTAACTTTTATCTAAGTTTGTTCGGCATGAAAAAGTGGTTATTCGGAATTTCCGAACTACCACTCATCATAGCGCTAAGGGTGGAAAATTCAAGAAGATAAAGTAACTGAATGCAATTTCTTCTTTTTTGAATTGCTTTATTTCAAACCTTTTACGGTACTTTAATTCCAACTTTAAAATTTACATTTTTGTTAATTATTTACAAATTTGTAAATTATTTTAGTACATTTATATGATGCAGGTAGTACTATGTAAGACTGGAGAGCCTAAAAAAATTGTTGTTGAGCAATTAGAGGAATCGGACTACAAGATAATTACTAAATCTAAGTATCATTTTAATTGGAAAGATCAAAAGTCAAATGATGTATATAAGCTTAGGCTTATTGAAAATGAAGAAATTTTGGGGCTTATGTCATTGAAAGTCCATATCGATGAAACTAGAATTGAAATTCTGTTATTAGCCTGTTCAATTGAAAATACGGGTAACAATAAAATGTATGATCGGATAGCAGGAAATTTAATTGCTTTCGCTTGTCGTGAATCTATTAAACTTTTTGGTGCAGATGCTTGTGTTTCACTAGTACCGAAGACGGAATTGAAAAAATATTATATAAGTAAATATGGGATGTTAGATGCCGGTAGGCAAATCTATTTAGAATCAAACTCTCTTTTCACTCTTCTAAAGGAATATATGGTATGAAAACGAATGAAAATAAATTTACAATAGACGAGTTAGCTGACTCGGTAATATCTCCCAATAGCCTGACTCCCGAGGAAAGAAAATTAGCCGATGCAGAACTCGCAGAAGCTCGAAGAAAAAATAGAGAGGGAATCACTGGAGATCAGCAATTGTATGCAAAAGTTTTACAATTGCGCTTTTTAATGGAAGATTATGCTAAATCAGAAGTATTCGATAAGGAATTGTCGTTCGCTTCATTCCTTCGTAAATATATCAGGTTAAACTACAAGGTGAATAAAAAGTTTGCTAATGATATTAGTTTAAAAGAGGCTGAATTAAGTCTGATTTTGAATAGGCACCGTTTGCCCAATGAAAAAACGATAGTGCGCTTAGGGCTTCATTCTAATAATATGATTCCTGCCATCAGTTGGTATCGAGTTTTAGAGAAAGAAAAAGAACATGAACTTCAGTCAAATACCGCATTTAAAGAAAAACAAAATAAACACGTAAAAAATCGCCTTCATTTTGAATTACAAGAAGTGTAAGATACATGTGAATTTGGAGAGAGTATACATGAATTGCTGTAAACCTCGTTTGAGGTGGTTTCTGTGGTCCCACTAGTTGACTCGGTTCGTACACAAACGAATCTAAATCGTATCTAATCCGAACTAGTTTAATCAATTGTTTTTTTTGAATTTTCTGAACGGATTAGTGTTCGTTGAAATCAGTCCCTTGTGCTATCTTATTTGCTGCTCGTTTTGGATAGATTGACTTCTTGAAAATAAAGCTTTGTTTAATTTAAAACAATATTTTTTTGATTTTGTTCGGAAGTAAACCTAGGTTAAATGCAGGTGAGTGAACAAATAATTATTATATTTGGTTTGTACTGTTAAATCTAACATTTTGAAGAATAGGATATTTAGAAAAGATGTGGGCCAAACTAATCTCTTGGTCAAGGTGGGAAGAATAAGTGGAAGAAATGCAGTTCGTCGTTCTAAGGCGATGGATTTAGTGGTCACCTACATTGAAAAAGGCGTTGTTTATGAGGAACAACCCGATGGTTCAAAAATTCAGATTGATATCATAGAAAGAAATCCAGCTCAAATTTCCTTGAAAAAAGGGATGGTTTTACATGGCAAGTAAAAAGAGAGTTCGGGTTAAATGCAACTCAAGCTACATTGGAGGAATTTACCTCATCACGAGACGCTCAATCTTTAATAGAAAAAGCAACAGCTGAAGGTCATACCATTGACTTACAGATTAAAGAAAATTGTTTAGTTGATAATTCCAAAGGCTCACATAGTTATGAAGGCTCATTCATAGCATCGTTCATCCGGCATCTTTTGGTAAAACAAAATAAGTCGTTCAGCTTTGAAACGGTCATGAGTCATCCATCCAAGATTTCTGAGATTATTGAAATGAAAGAATTTGGGTATACTCCATACCTTTACTTTGTATGTATCGATAAACCAGAAGTTAATATTTCCAGGATATCCAATCGAGTTATCTTAGGTGAGCATGACGTTCCAAAAGATAAAGTAATTCAACGTTATCATCGAAGTCTGGAATTGCTTCATGAAGTATTGCCTTTATGTTACCGCGCTTATTTATTTGATAATTCTGGTAAAGAGTACGAACTGATTGCCGAGTTTTACAAAGGAGATTTAGAGATAAAGACTGATCATTTGCCTCATTGGTTTATACAATACGTGTTGCCTTATTACGAGTAAGAATTATTTAATTATTTGTTATTCAAACACTTGTTTATTTTTTCAATAATGGACAATATTTGTCTAAATAAGGACAATTTATCAACATTCAGCTAGCATATTTTCAATATTTTTTTGATTTTTATTGAAGTGTTTTTAAGATATCAGTTATTTTTTCTTATTCGCCGAATAACAATGATTATAAGTGCGATTATTGCAAAGAGGATTGGGAATGACATGACCGGTATCGTTTGATTTAAGCAAATGTATTAAAATTTATGGAAGTACATCACCATTCACACATTCCTAAACAATTGAAGGAATATATTACTGAGTTTATAATGCTTTTTGCGGCTGTCACTTTGGGTTTTTTTGCGGAAAACCTGCGTGAGCATTACATTGAAAAAGAGCGTGAAGAAAAATTTATAGAGATTGTTCATGAGGATCTTTTGAATGATATAAAAGCATTGAAAAAAATCCATGAGAGGTATCAAAATCGAATTAAACGTGAGGATACATTGATTAACTTATTGTCCAATCCCAATTTTAAACAGACTAACGATTTATATTATTTAGCTCGTATTAATTCTATTCGAGAGTTTTTTCATCATTCAAAAAATGGTTTCCAACAATTAAAAAATGCAGGAGGGCTTCGACTCATTGAAAATATAGAGGTGATAAAGAAAATTCAAGCTTATGAAAATAGTATTGAAGAGATGGATGAGCTACAACAATTAACCGAAGGGTTATTAATGAATTATCGGGAGAAAATGGCTGTCATATTTAGAGGAAGTGTCTTTAAAAATATGGTAGTCAATCCAGGAGCAAAGGTTTCTGAGGATCGATTTGCTAGGCCTAAAGATAACCCAACTCTTATGGTTGAAAGTTATGATGCAATCAATGAATTGTTGAATAAAACACTTTATGTACACAATAATAATTTAGGCATAGCAAATCGATCTTTGGAATTAATGCATTATGCCGAAGAACTAGATAAACTATTAACTGAAACCTACCATATTAAATAAAATAGTATCTATGGAAGTTCATCATCACTCTCATGCACCTAAAAAGTGGAAAGAATATGTGACAGAATTTATCATGCTTTTTGCTGCTGTTACATTGGGTTTTATCGCTGAAAACCTGAGAGAGCACCAAATTGAAAATGAGCGTGCAAAGGAATATTTGGAACTTTTTAAAGATGAGATCAATCGAAATAATTATGCGATTGACTCAGTATTAAAATTTGGCGTTCCCATATTAAAACGCAATGAGCAGTTATATTTTGAATTGTATTCAAACAAAAACATCAGTAATGAGGAGATTGCAAATTCGCTCGATTTGATGGTTTATCGTTTTTCAAATGATAAACGCATATTTGATCAAATGAAAAACTCTGGTTCATTACGATATATAAAAGATCAGCATTTGATTGAGGAAATAAATCGATATGAAAGTGATGCTGATTTTGCTGAGTTTCGAACTTTCGATCAGGAAAGTTCAGCCGGGAAATTATTCTGGGATTTTTTAGTCCAGGAGATGCCACCTGCCTTATTACTTAAATGGTTAAATCGTCCAGATTTAATCTATATCATGGATTTAAATAATGAGTACAAGGCCAGGTTTGCAGAAAACAAAAAGAGGATAGAAGCTGATGTACAAACCTTGCATTTAACAGACCCAGTTAAAAATAAATTGATGAAATATTTGATGAATAAATGCACCATTCAAAAGCTAAGTATTTTAAATCTGACTATCATCAAGAAAAAATCAAAGCCTCTATTACAACACATTGATACCTATTTATCAAAAAATTAAATCATACTTTATGAACTCTTTTATAAATAAAATTTGCCTAATTGTTCTGTTTGGTTCTTCTTTTCTGCCTTTATATTCACAAACACCCAAGCGAATAACCTTAGATATTGCTAAACCCTCAGAAATAAAGAATTTGGGTTTTGACCAAAGTGTATTAGATGAATTTGAAAATGAGGTAAGCAAAAGTATACAACAAAAAGAAATCGCGGGAGCAGTTACCTTAATTGCTCGCAAGGGTAAGATTATACATTTTGAATCGAAAGGGGAATCTCAAATGGAAACTCATATACCGATGAGAAAAGATGCGATATTCAGATTAGCTTCGATGACCAAACCCATTGCAACATTGGCTTTATTGCTTCTGATGGAAGATGGGAAATGTTCACCAAATGATCCTGTTAGTAAATTTTTACCTGAATTTGCTTCCCAGCAGGTCCTGTTGTCCAAGGATAGTGTTGATGGAAAGTGGTTGTATAAGACTCGTGAAGCAACTAAACCGATGTTGATTCGTCATATTTTGACGCATACGACGGGCCAACCGAGTGCGAATGGCGGCAATATGCCAGAAGCTTATTTCGCTCTCGCTAAAAATGCTTATGCGGGCAATATCAAAGATTATGTCGATAAGCTAGCTAAACTACCTTTGACGCACGAGCCAGGTGAGGGGTGGATATATGGTCCGGGCTTATTGGTCGCCGGTCGCTTGGTGGAGGTCTTAAGCGGAATGCCTTTCCAGGATTTTGTCCAGAAGCGGATTTTAGATCCTTTGGAGATGAAGGATACGCACTTCTTTTTAGAGCCAAAAGATGCCCCTCGATTTACATCGTATTACCAACCCGATGGCAAGGGAGGTTTGGCCTTAATCGATCCCGGTTCCGAGAAGAGCATCCGAATTAGTGGGTCTAAGACCTTCTATTCGGGATCAGGCGGCTTGCATTCGACAGCAACGGATTATTTTAAGTTCTGTCAAATGGTCATTCAAGACGGGGAGTTGAATGGGGTGCGCATCGCAAAGCCATCGACCATTGCCTACATGAAGACAGATCAAACGCCTTTGAATTTGGAGGCGGCGATTACGCCAACGGACGATTTGAAGAATAATGGATTTACCTTCGGTTATGCGATCAAGCGCAAGGAAGTGGGGGATGACCCCCGCCCAGCTGGTACACTTTATTGGGGAGGTGCTACGGGTCCAATCTTTTTTATTGATATGAAACATGAGCTAGTTGCGATGGTCTTGTTTCAGCGTCCATCCTCTTTTCCTATGGTGAAAATTAGGTCCGAATTTAAAAATTGGGTCATGAAGAGTTTAAAAGAGTAATCCAATTGAATTATTCTGATGTTTGTTTTTCAATCATTTCAATTAATCGTTCACCTTCTTTTTTTAATTTTTCTTCAAAATACATGACCACATAATTACTCTTATCCATTGCAAAAAACTGAGACATCATCATGTTTATTTTGGTTTTGTCGTAAGAAATTAGCGGTGGATTTCCTTTGGGTATTAGGTTTGAGGTATAATTACTTACTTTGCTTCCAGAGTATTTCATCAGTACTTTAACGTCAAAGATCTCTCCATTTGTTTTTGAATATTCTCTCAAGTAATTCATTTCACCTTCCTGAAATTTTTCAATGGCAGAAATGGAGTTTTCGTAATGTTGAATGGCCTGAATTATATCAGGGTCAAGAATAAGTCTTAATCCACCTGCGTTTTTCATTAATTGGAAACCAGCATCTGTACGTTCGAAAAGGTATCGTACATGTAATCTTCTACCATTGTAGTAAAAGGGACCGGAGTCTTTTAGGTATTCATCTTCAAGGAAATTCTTTGAAAATTGTTTCCCAATTTCAGCACGAACATTTCGGTAATACAAATTGGAATCAACCATTTTAATATCCATCTGGATATCTTTGGCGATCAATTTCAAGAATTCCTTTTCGCGTTCTCTTTCGATAAAGTGTTCCCGATAATTTTCTACGAAAAAACCGAGAGTTACTGCAAAAAAGAGCATTAAAAATTCACTAAAATATTCCTTCCAATTTTTAGGAGCATGGTGGGGATGATGGACTTCCATGATTATTTAATTACTTTCCATGAGGCTAAAACTCTGATCCATATGTTTTTATTAAAAAGTTGTTCAATTGCGTACATTCTATTTTCAATTGACCCAAATGACCATTGATATACCTTGAAGTGTTCACTGGTGCGATCCCCAAATTAACTAATTCATTAATATCTTCTTGATTACTATTTTTTAATGGACGTACTTGTTTAGGAACTTCAAATCTATTTTTATAACTGGTTTTTGCGAGTGAGATGGGTGAATAATTTAAAACCTGTTTTTCGTTCATTTCCCATACAGTGAATGCATCTAAAATATTGCCTGTTTTCATTCTGAAATGAAGTAGGTTTTGATTCATACTTTCTTGAAGGGATTCGATGTTTGCGATTCGAATTTCAATCAATTGGATTTGTTTTATGATTTCATCATTTTCAATTAGGCGAAGTCCACCTGCATTTTTTAGTTGATCTATTCCATTTTTGGAATGTTGGAAATAGCTTCTTAATGCCAAAGATTTAATTAAATAGTAAAATTTAGGGAGGTCGGTTTGATATCCTTTTCCATATAATTGTGCTAGTTCCTGTCCCAATTTTTGATTTTCTGTGTTTCGTTTACTCACTCGATCAATTTCAAGTATATCGCGTTCGAGATCTAAATGAATATTTTTCAAATATTGAATTTCTCTATGTTTCTCAATTTGATGTTCGCGCAAATTTTCGGCAAAAAAACCTAATGTAACCGCTGCAAACAGCATAATGAATTCAGTTAGGTATTCACCTATTTTTTTGGGATTATGTGAGTGATGATGTACTTCCATTTTTATTATTATTATTTAAAGTGATATACGCGACGTAGGTCTTGTAATAGTTTAGTATTGATTATTCTGTATTTTTTTAATTGATTATTGCGTGTCGAGGCTAATAAAAATCGATAAAATTCAATCGATTTGCGAAAGGTCTTTAAATAGGCTGGGCTAGGATTTATTTTGGGATATCTTAGGTATTTTGATGAATTAACATATTCCTCTACCAATTGTGAAATGGGTTGTGTATTCTTCCCATTTTGAGTTAAATCACGAATTAAATCTACGTTTTGGATATCAATAAAATTTGGAAGGACGAATTGGTGATAGGCATCCGTTTCTCTTTGCATACGAATTCGGATTTTCTCTTGGTCGTTTATAATCTTCAGTAGGTCTTCTTGAATTTCTAAATCTTTAAAATAGCGCAACATTCCTGAGGATTCCAATTGAGTTAATATTGCACTTCTCGGTTCAAAAATTATTTGAGAATTGGCATTAACTCCAATGAATTGGGCAGCTTGAATACGTTTTTGTTTAGCAATATCATCCACATCACCCGAATATGTTAAATAAAGCTCATTTAAATAAGCTTCTTTTTTGATTCGAAAGGGGATGATTTCAGCTAGTTCAAGGGAGTCAGCTTTTGTTTCCAAGTATAAACTATGCGCTAATTCTTTTTCGCGTAGGCCTTCGATGTAATGTTCTCGTTGGTTTTCAACAAAGAATCCTAAGGTCAAGGCCACGAAAATGACTAAAAATTCACTGGCATAATCCTTAATAGATTTAGGGGTGTGGTGTGGATGATGAACTTCCATGTTAATTGCTTGGTAGAATGATATTTAGATTGAAAATTAGTGAAATAATATGAGTTAGCGGAATTTTTTTCTTTGAATAAATCAATAACTTGGATTAAATTTTTATTATGTAATTGATGTCGTTTTTATGAAAAAGTACTTGGTTTGCCTAGCATTCTTCATCTTAATAGTTAGTTGTGCTAGAATCAAAGAAGGAGAAAGTTGGAAAATGGAGGCAAAGGATAAGACCATTGGTTTGACTTTACTCTGGAACCTTCCTGAGGAAAAGTTAAAGGAAATGCTGCCACCTGATCAAATGCCGAGGATTCAAAATGGTAAAGGAGTGTTAATGTTGTTTTTATGTAGCACTGATAGTTATTCAATAGGAAATAAAAAGTATGGTCAATTAGGCGTTGCGCATCTTATAATACCTATAAAAGGAGGTATTTCCATTCCCGAAACGGTGGGATTGAAAAGTAAAGCCATCATAAGTAGCTTGAAGGAAAAAGGTTTCGGAATTCGTTTTGGAGATGTAAAACTTAAATTATTGGAAGAAGGGGATAGTGTGAATGTTCAAGGAGATATAATTATTGGCAAAGGAGAAATGCATTTTTCCGGTAAGGCAGCCCATCTAAAGGGTAACCATGTTTCATTAGAAAACACAACATTAGTGGGTTTTGATTCTCAAAAAGACATTCTGAGTGGTCCTGAATTTTATAAACCTATTGCGTTTAAATCAATTGCAGTTCAACAATCTGGGGATAATTGGATTCAAAAATATCAGTTAACAAGTCCACCTAATCGTATTTGGGTAAATGTCGATTTTGGAGTTGATTTTAGATATTCACATTTGGTTCCCAAGAATGTTAAATCAGAGTAATTGAAATCATTTAAAAAGTCTAAGTATTAACCCAATAAGTGTTTTAATTGACAGGCATATTTACCTGTATTTTCCATTCGTTATTGATTTTTTTGAAAAAGTATAAACCTCGCCCTTTGAATATCAATTCATTCTTGTGATTGTATCTGGAGTAATTAGCATCGATATAGCAATCAGTTTCAGAAATTTCAACCCATCTGATTGAATCAGTTTTAGAATAGGCATATCCTTCTTGTAATTTATGCTCCCTAATGAATTTCATAGCTTCAAGAAATGAAGTTTTATTTTCTAGAATGATAGGTTGCTCAAGAAGTAAGGTAACAGGGAAGTGAAATTGTGTGGCCAATTTTTCATAATCAGCATCAGTAAATGCTTTCAAGTATTCTTCCCACTTCCAATAGAAATCATTTTCAGTCATAGAATGAGTCGTTTTTTTCATCTAAAAATAACAAAATTCTATTTTTGATACTATTAACATTATGTGGGAAAATGGAAATTTAAAGCTAATTATATGCAGAATATTAAAGATTGTTTAAAATTAAACAAAGTCTAAAATTGTTCGAATACCCCTCTCGTGCTACCCACTCTGCTATTCCTGCCGTAAAATAAAAAAACCACCTCGTTTGAGGTGGTTTCTGGTGGTCCCACTAGGATTCGAACCTAGGACCCCCTGCTTGTAAGGCAGGTGCTCTGAACCAGCTGAGCTATAAGACCATTCCGTTGAATTGGTTTGCAAATATCTTATTTTAATTTAAAATATGCAAATCAGGGTTTGAAAAAAGTTGATATTTTTTGACCTAGAGGCCCTTTTCGTTGATTATCTGCCTGAAACACACCATCTTTACGGCTGAAAAATATTTTTATGGAATCATTGCTTTCGGTAGATAGTATTGTCAGTTTATTGACATTGACGTTTTTGGAGATCGTATTAGGGATCGATAACATCATCTTTATTTCGATTACGGCCTCTCGCTTACCTAAAGAGGAGCAAGGCAAGGCGCGCAATATAGGCCTGCTGCTGGCGATGGTATTCCGGATTATCCTTTTGTTCGGGATTTCGGTCCTGATTTCCCTGCAGCAGCCCTTCATGCACATCGAGACGACCTGGCTGAAAGCGGCGCCGTCTGGTCAGGCGATCATCCTGTTCGTGGGTGGTTTATTCCTATTGTACAAGGCGACGAATGAAATCTTCCAGAAACTGGAAGGAGAGGAGCACGAGATCTCTTCTACAAAGAAGGCCGTTAATTCGATTGCCAAAGTCGTAACGCAGATCGCCTTGATTAACCTCGTCTTCTCCATCGACTCCATCCTAACAGCCATAGGCCTAAGCAACGACATGTCCGTAATGATCATCGCAGTAGTCGTTTCAGCCCTTATCATGATGGGATTCTCTGGGCCAGTAGGCCGCTTTGTGAACAATCACCCGTCCTTACAGGTTTTGGGACTATCCTTCTTAATCATGATCGGTTTCATGCTCATCGCTGAAGCGAGCCACGACTCCGAACTAGTGATCCTAGGAAACTCCATAGGCACGATCCCAAAGGGTTATTTATATTTCTCCATCGCCTTCTCCCTTTTCGTTGAATTCATCAACATCCAGATGCGCAAGCGCTCTACGAAGAAAGTGGAGATACACGATATGAAGAACCAGGCGGAGAAAGAAGGGATTATTTAATCCTGAATTAGACAGCAATAAAAAAGCCCCAGATCGGGGCTTTTTCTATTTTAATTATTTAATGCTTTTCGCAATCGCTAGTAGCTCTTTCGCGCCACCCTGCGGAAGTCCTAAGACCTTCTTCTTCACGTTGCCTGAGGCATCTAAAAAGAACACGGTAGGATATCCTTCTAATGGATACATGTTCGCTAACGCTGGGCCTTCACCCGCTTCCATGTCCACGCCGATAGCAACGAAGTGTTCGTTAATGTAAGCGCCTAATTCTGGATTAGGGAATACCTTTGACTTTAATACTTTACAAGGTCCACACCACGTCGTATACGCATCGAACATGATGCCTTTGTTCTCCTTCTTCGCTTTCGCCATCGCTTGTCTGAAGGTTCCTTCGAAGAAACGTACGCCAGCTGGCTCGTCTTGAGCGATTGTGGTTAATGAGATGGATAAGAGGGCAATTAATAAGTATTTCATTATTATAAAATTTAAAAGACCAAATTTCAAATTTCAAAGAGCAAAGTTCAAAGTCCAGTGGTAGATTTTATCAATTAATCCGCTTAGTGAATTCCGATTTTGATCTTTGAACTTTGCTCTTTGGTCTTTGCTCTTTGAATGTTAAATTCATACAATTAAAACCGAAGGTTTTAATTGTATGAATTTAACATCACCGGCATAACAAGCAAAAGAATATCCTCATTCTCATCTTGATCCGACGGAATAATCAACCCAGCCTTGTTAGGCTCGCTTAATTTAATGTCCACGAATTTCGCTGATAAGTTGCTCAGTAATTCAGAAACTAATTTCGCGTTGAAACCGATCTCCATGTCTTTTCCTGCATAGTCGCAAGCAAGAACCTCGTTCGCCTCATTTGAGTAATCTAAATCCTCTGCTGAAAGCGTTAGCTTGTTAGCGGATAGCTTTAAGCGGATTTGGTGAGTTGTCTTGTTTGAGTAGATCGAGATACGTTTTACTGAGCTCAAGAACTCAAGACGGTTGATCGTTAAGATCTCGTTGTTTTCTTTCGGGATCGCGTTTTCGTATTCTGGGAAGCGCTCGTCGATGATGCGGCAGATTAATGAGAAGCTTTGGAAGCTAAAGAAGGCATTCGACTGGCTGAATTCTACCGTTACGTTGGTGTCGTCTGAAGGAAGAGTGGATTTTAATAGGGCCAAAGCCTTCTTTGGCAAAATTAAACTACTCTGTGCATCTGGACGGATATCGTTACGACGGTAACGCACTAGACGGTGACCGTCTGTCGCTACGAAGTTCGTGTGATCGCCCATCATTTGGATTAAAACACCGGTCATCGCTGGACGCATATCGTCGTTTGAAACTGCTAATAACGTATTTGCGATCGCTTCGCCTAATACCATCGAAGTAAGAGAAATTGATTGATTCTTCGCTACTTCTGGGATACGTGGGAAGTCGATTGGATTTTCACCTGAAAGCTTGAAACGACCGTTTTGGGTAGAGATTTCTGCCCCGAAAGTTGCTTGGTCTGCAGAGATTGTTACTGGTTGTTCTGGTAGACTGCGTAGGGTTTCTAACAATAAACGCGCTGGTAAAGCGATCGATCCGTTCTCGAATCCTTCTACTTCTAAACGCGTCGTCATCACCGTTTGTAAGTCTGATGCCGTTAAAATCAAGGTATTTCCCTCTAATTCCACTAAGATGTTCTCTAAGATAGGAATGATAGGATTGCTAGCAACCACACCATTGATGGCTGATAATTGCTTTAATAAGATATTAGAGGCTACAAGAAACTTCATTATAATTTAGCTTTAAGATACGTGTAAAAGGGTTTTCGACAGGCTGTCGTTCAAACCTTGAAGTTAAAATAATTTAGGCTTTCTACCAAAGCTTTTAGCGAATGTATTTACCGATTGAATTTACGCTTTCTGTAAAAGACGACCGCTAAACTGATCAGTGTTGCGAAAAGGAGCGGCACCACAATGTTGATGACCTGGTAGAAGGTTCCGTCTGATTGGATTTTAGCCTTATCTAACGGACGCAACTGTATCGATTTCGATCGAGCTAAGAGCGGCGAATTCTCATCGATTAGGTAGCTGAACGCATTCAATAGGAAATCCTTATTCGCAAAGGTATTCTTCAGGAAGGGGTCAAAACCCAGCGGCAGCGCCTGCTGTGATTGATAGTCTACGCCATTCACGGCCACATCGCCATCGCCCACCACGATAATGGCAGATTCCTCCGTTCCTTTCGCCACAAAATTCGTGTCCTCCGTCCCATAGGGGAACGCCGTTTCGAAGGTACCCTCGACTAAATAAGCGGCCGTTTGAACACCAGCCTTATAGGCTTCCGGGTCAAAATCCTTACCCGCAGAACTGAACGACAACAAGGACGGAGCCTTCGCCACCTGCGTGTATGGACTCGTTCTAAGTAGTGGCGTTTTGCGTGTCGCCACCCCTGAAATGGTATCGATGCTGGAAACAAAACGGCCATAGACCGCATCCAGATTCTTCGTGATCAGGTTCTTCGGATTCCCGTTTAAGAGCGGGAAAGACGGCCAAGGCATCAGCTGGATGTTAGGCTTATTGCCCATATTTCCCACCTTCAGCGGAATCATCCCAGATAGCTGAGCGTCCTTCACCAGGTTTGCATTAATCCGAAGGCCATAATGGAAAAGGATATTTTCTAATCCCGTTTTGCGCGGACTGATCGCTAGACCTTGGTTCTCCAAGGTATCGATTTTTACACCGTCCACTAGGAAGAGGGCCTTACCGCCTTTGACAATAAACTGGTCGATTTTATAGGCGTCTGATTCGCTGAATTCGCGGGTCGGTTGCAGGACACAGATGGCATCGAGGCCGTCCAGGGTAGGAGAGGCCGCTAAGTCCACCGGAAACAGGTCATACTTGCGTTTTAAGCTATTGATCAAATCGATTTGGGCAATCGCTGAGGTCGATGAATATTCGACAAAGAAACCGATCTTTTTGCGCTCCTGGGGTAGCAGGCTTTGGATGGCCTGAACGATCTCGAATTCTAATCCTTCGATAGACTGGTTAATGATCTGCTCCGGGCTCGCTAACTTATTCCCCTTTAACAAGAGAACGCCGGTCTTCAAGGCCCCTTTAGAAATGACTAAACCCGGGAAAACTAGCTGTTGCACCTGCTTGCCATTGTCCTTATGGACTAAATTCGTGGGTGGAATCCCCAGCGAGTCCAGTTGCCGCGTCAGTTGCGCGCGGGCTTCTTCCGAGGGATACTCGTCATACACATCAATGAGCTTCACCTCGATCTTTGCGCTGCTGCTTGCCTGCATGTCAGAAAGCAGGTCCAGCGTCTCTTTTTTCAGGCGTTTAAATCCGCCGGGTAAATCATCCCCGCCTAAATAAACTTCCACCGTGAGGGGCGCATCGATGCTGTTTAAAATGACCTCACTCGATTCGCTTAACGTAAATTTGCCCTCTTCACTTAGGTCAAAACGTCCGCGCACAAAAGGGCTAATCGCCACCAGTAACAGACCGATGCCCAGGATGTAATATGCGCCAAAACGTTTCAAGCTTTTCATTGATTCATGTAAACAAGAAAAGCATCCCTTGCAGAATGCTTTTCTAATCGAATTTTTTAAATCTTAATAGAACTTGTAGCGTTTGTCTACAATGTTCGCATTTTCTTTAATGGCTTCGTTAATGTAGAATGATGTACGTTGTGTGTTCATCATTTGGATTTGGTTCTTGTAAGTAGAGTAATCCGCTAAAGCTGGAGCCGGAGCACCACTTAACTTCTCAGCAATAAATACACCGTTATCTCCTACGAATACTTTCGAACGCTTTCCGTTTTTCAAACCAGCAATGCGACCTAAAGCAACCGCATCTGGACCCGCTGTATTTAACATACCACTAGCTAACGTAATATCTTGAACCGACTCTACTAAAGCACCAGCACCGTAAGCCTGCGCGATTTGCTCTAATGAACCTTTCTTGTTCTCTAATTTCTTAGCGATTAATTCACCTTTCAATTGATTACGAACTAAAGCCGTTAATTCGATGCGGAAGTCTTCTACTTTCACATTGTCCTTATCAGACTTGCCAGTTACGTAAGCCACGATGTACTGAGAATCTTGCTCGAATACTTTCTTCGAACCATCACCCACCGCTGTGTTATCGTCAAAAGCCCAACGTACGATCTCACGAGCGTTCGCTAAGTTATTTACTGCAGAAGCATTTTCTGTTAAACGATCTGCACGCATCATGATCAAGTTACGGTCTTTTTTCAAAGCCACTTCGAACGAAGCTAAGTTGCCATTCGCATTCGCAAACGCATCCGCTGTCGTGAATACTTTATCCATCGTAGCTTGTGAAGGAGCGATGTTCTTGTTAATCGCTGCTAACTTATAGCTTGTGTTTGTTTTCGCTTCAGTCACTTTTACCACGTGGAAACCAAACTCTGTTTCCACCACACCTGGCATTAAACCAGCGCCAGTATAGCTAAACAATGCTTTTTCAAATGACTTAGCCATGGAACCATTATTCTTGAAATAGCCTAAATCACCACCTTGTTGAGCAGTACCGTCCATTCCATTCATTTGGGCCAAAGTCTCGAAGCTCGCGCCTCCCTTAATTTGTGCTAAAATTCCTTCCGCACGTGTTCTCGCTTGCGCTTTCGCTGAATCCGACTTGTTCGCTGGTGCGATTAAGATGTGGCTAGCACGCATCGTGAATAACGTATCTTTCTTCACACCACCGTACTTGTAGATCGAATACGTTAAACCATTTTTAAATGGACCATAGATACCACCCGGTTGGAAAGTAGCTAATTGCGTCTTCACACCTTCAGGAATTTCTGAGTAAGAAACTAAGTACGGCGTACGTACATCTGAGTTCAATACCGCGAAAGCTGAGTCATTTTGCGCTACCGCTAAATCCTTCGCTAACTTCTTGATTTGGTTATAAAACTCTACTGTATCTTGTTTCGTAGGGATCACTGGGAAAGTGACGTATTGAATCGAACGCGTGTTCGTTCCTTTGAACTCATCCTTGTGCTTCGCTAAATACTCTTCTAATTGAGAATCTTGCACCTTAATGCTAGAATCTGGAATAGAGAAGAACGGAACAAATAAGAATTTCGAATTGAATTTCGCCGTTTGCGCTTGGTATTCTTTCGCTGCATCTGCTTGAGTTACATAGTTAGAAAGACGCATTAAGTTTTCGTACTTCGCACGGATACGATCTTGAGAGATAGATTTCTCAAAACGATCCCAAGCTTGTTGTTGCTCGATAGGCAAAGTCTTCAAGTTCTTTAAGAACTGAATGACGAAAGTCTTGTCGAATTGACCCGTTTGTGGGTTCGTGAATTGCTGACGAACAGATGGGTGGATGTTATTTCCTTGCACCATGTCGATTAATTCTTCGTCAGAAACCTTGATTCCTAAGGCATCGAATTCTTTTTTGTAAGCGATGTCTAAGATTAATTGGTTCCAAACCTGATCACGAATCATGCTCGCCTCTTGTTCAGACGGACCTTTGCCCGTTTGAGCTGTATAATTCTGAGTAGCTTCTTCTACTTTCTTTTGGAAATCTTGGATCATGATGCTTTCTCCAGCAATTTCACCCACTTCTTGCGAGTTAGAACCGAACAAAGAGGATTTACCTTGGAAAATATCACTTCCTACTAGGAACAAAACTAAACTGATAGCAATCGCCGCCGCCGCTATTCCTGACTTCTCTCTAATTTTTGTAATTAATGCCATTATAAGGATAAATAATTGTTTTTACGCTCTGTTTTGCTTTTGTGTTTTGAACAAAAGAAACGCAAAATAATCACATTTCTAGTTCAAAAGCAAGGGTTAATTTGCTAAAACCGTTTTTAAACTTTGTAAAAATTGATCCGCAATTTTTTGATCGATCGCTAAGCTCGGTAAAAGGCGTAACGTATGCTTGCCAGAATAACCGCAGAAGATGTGTTCTTTAAATAATAAAGCATCTCTCACAGTCCCCACAGGCTGTTCTACCTCAATCCCGATCATCAATCCGCGACCTCTCACTTCCGTGATGCCGTTAATGCCTTTCAATTCTTTTTGAATATAGTCACCCATTTTCGACGCGTTCTCTATCAACTTTTCTTCTTGAATCACATCCAGCACTACATTCGCTGCCGTACACGCCAGGTGATTTCCCCCAAAAGTCGTCCCCAGCAAGCCATAACTCGCCTGAATGTGCGGCGCAATGAGCACACCACCGATAGGGAAACCATTCCCCATACCTTTCGCAGTCGTCATCATATCCGGATGAATTCCCGCAAACTGATGCGAGAAGAACTGTCCTGAACGGCCATAACCGCACTGAACTGAATCCAAAATCAACTGAGCACCCGTCTCATCACAACGCTTTCTAAGCGCTTGTAAGAACGCATCACTCGCCACCTGAATTCCACCCACACCCTGAATGCCTTCCACAATCACCGCCGCCGTCTCTTCTGTAATTCCCGCTTCCAAACCCTCTAGTCCGTTAAATGGCAAGAAAGTCACATGTGACGTGTCATTAATAGGCGCCACAATGCTCGGATTATCCGTCACTGCCACCGCCCCAGCCGTCCTTCCGTGGAATGCCTTCGAAAACGCTACCACCTTCTTACGACCCGTATGAAACGACGCTAATTTCAGCGCGTTCTCATTCGATTCCGCTCCTGAATTCGTCAAAAACAAGGTATAATCCTCATAACCAGACACTTTACCTAGCTTCTCAGCCAGCTCTTGCTGACCCGAAATGATGATTGAATTTGAGTAGAAGCCAATATGGTGAAGCTGTTCCGTCATTCGCTTCACATAAGTAGGATGCGAGTGTCCGATGGAAATCACCGCGTGACCACCATATAAATCCAGGTATTCCTGTCCATTTTTGTCCCACACGGTACTTCCTTTCGCTTTTACAAGCTCAATGTCGTAGAGGGGGTAAACGTTGAATAAGTTCATATTTCAAATTTCAAAGTTCAAAGAGCAAAGTTCAAAGTAAAAAGTTCAAAGTTCAAAGAGCAAAGCTCAAAGTTCAAAGTGGCATTTCATGAATTCATCCGCGCAGCGGATTCCATCTTTTTGCTTTGAACTTTGCTCTTTGGTATTTGCGGAAGATTTAGGTTTAAAGCTAAAATCCGATGGATTTAAGCTTTAAACCTAAATCTTCCTGCCACCCCAGCATCAAATTCATATTCTGAACCGCTTGGCCGGAAGCGCCTTTAATTAAATTGTCGATCACAGAGCTGATGAGGATTTGGCCCTCATGAACCTGTAAATGAAGAAAACACTTGTTTGTATTCACCACTTGTTTTACATCCACGGCCTCTGGGCTAAGGAAAACGAAGGGCGAATTCGCGTAGAAATCTTCGTACAATTTTTCTGCCTGTTCCTGCGTCCCGCTGTATGGCGTGTACACATTCGCCATAATCCCACGCGAGAAATTGCCGCGGTAGGGGATGAAATGGATGGCCTTTTTTGTACCTAAGGTCTGTTTAATCTCTGCCAAATGCTGGTGCGTAAACGTCTTGTATACACTTACATTGTTATTTCTCCAAGAGAAATGGCTCGTAAGAGAAAGCGATTGACCTGCGCCTGTCGAACCGGTGATGGCTGAAACGTGCACGTCTTCAGTGATTAAACCTGCGTTTGCGAGGGGCAAAAGGGCTAATTCGATCGAAGTGGCGAAGCAACCAGGGTTCGCGATTTTGGTCGCGGATTTGATCTTTTCTTTTTGGAACTCCGCTAAACCATAGACGAAGCCTTCGGATTCATCCCGGAAGTCCGTGCTTAAATCGATGATTTTCGTGTGCCAAGGAATGTCGTTTGCGGCTAAGAATTTCTTCGATTCGCCGTGTCCTGAGCAAAGGAAAAGGACATCAACGGGTGTTAGGTCTTTGGAAAAACGTAAATGCGTAGATCCCAATAAATCGGTATGCACGTCTGAAATCAACTTTCCAGCCTGTGAATTCGATAATATGCAGGTCAAATGCACGTCCGGGTGATTTACCAAAATTCTTAGTAATTCACCACCCGTGTAGCCTGCGGCCCCTACGATTCCGATCTTTGCCATGTTATTGTTCGTTAACTTTCCGGTGGATCATGGTTTGGTTCGAAGCGATTATCGAGAATCCTCTCACATCGTCTCCCGTCCATGCTTTATTCATTTCGCCATAAGCGCCAAAAACCGAGGACATCAAATCGTATTTCGATTCAATTCCCGTCACCATAAATTGGTAGGGAGATAGCGTCACGTGAACCGTTCCCGTCACATTGCCTTGCGTATCCGCTAAGAATGTTTCGAAATTACGCATCACAGGCTCTAAGAATTGGCCTTCATGCAATAAGGTGCCATACATATCACCGATGTTTTGTTTCCAATACAATTGGTGCTTCGTTAACACGTGTTTCTCTAATAAATGGTGTGCTTTGATGATGATCAAAGGTGCCGGAGCCTCGAAGCCCACACGTCCTTTAATCCCGATGATCGTATCACCCACGTGGATGTCACGACCGATCGCAAAAGCACCCGCTCTTTCCGTTAATTCACGAATAGCCGCCACCGTTGTGGGGAATTTCTTTCCGTCGATTCCCACCAGCTGACCTGCTTCGAATTGCAAGCTGATTTTTTCTGGAGCCGTCTTCGTTAATTGTGTAGGCCAAGCCTCTTCTGGCAAATAGCCATCCGAAGTCAAGGTCTCTTTTCCACCTACAGATGTACCCCAAAGGCCTTTATTGATCGAATAAGTCGACTTGTGCCATTCTTGAACCACACCTTTCGACTTTAAGAATTCGATTTCTGCTTCTCTGGATAATTGCAAGTCACGAATAGGTGTGATCACCTCGCACTCAGGTGCTAGGATTCTGAATACCACATCGAAACGAACTTGGTCGTTTCCAGCGCCTGTACTTCCGTGCGCGATGGCTTTCGCACCTAATTTGGCCGCATACTTAGCCACTGCTGTAGCTTGAAAAACGCGCTCAGCAGACACAGATAGTGGATAGGTATTGTTTTTTAAGACATTGCCAAAAACCAAATACTTTAAACAATCCTGGTAGTATTCCTCCACCACGTCTAAAGTCACGTGCGACGTCACCCCTAACGAATAGGCTTTCTCCTCGATGGTTTTCAATTCCGCTGGAGAGAATCCACCCGTATCCACTAGGGCAGAGTGCACTTCCATGCCGCGCTCTTCCGTTAAATATTTCACACAAAAGGAGGTATCTAAACCACCACTAAACGCTAGAATTACTTTAGGCTTGCTCATATTTGATTTATTTTACCTTCTTTTTAAAAGGCATTAACAATTTTTCTTTAAACTTCTTTAAACGAGTGAAATCAGCGATATTCTTTAAGAATAGCCATTTTTCGTCTTTCTCTTCCGTGGTTTTTTTACCCGGATTTTCTGGATCATAAATCATTCCCGTACACAAACAGATCTTGCGTTCCGTTCTAGTCAGGATGTCAAAATTCACACAAGACTCGCAGCCCTTCCAGAAATTATCATCTACCGGTAACTCCGCAAAGGTCGTAGGCTCGTAGCCTAAGTCAGAATTAATCTTCATGACTGCTAACGAGGTCGTGATTCCGATGATTTTTGCCTCAGGATAACGCGTTCTCGATAATTCAAAAGCACGTTCTTTGACAGCTTTAGCTACCCCAAACTGCCGGTAACTAGGCTTAACAATTAATCCGGAGTTAGCGACAAACTTGCCGTGTTGCCACGTTTCAATATAACAGAAACCCACAAAAGAGCCGTCTACGTCATCCGTAGCAATAATGGCTTTGCCTTCTGACATTTTTTCTTGAAGGTATTCAGGGGTACGCTTGGCAATTCCAGTTCCGCGGGCTTTGGCTGATTCAGCCATCTCGTGGCAGATGGATTCGGCTAAGGCGAAATGTTGTTCGCTAGCCACTTGAACGGTATATTTATTCATGAAGGGACGAAAAAAGAATGAAACAAATTACACAAACACGTCTGGGTATCAGACCCGGAAGATGAATCGTCTCCTTCGTCGAAGAGGAGAGGTAGAGTAATAATTTGAATTAATAAAGGCCATTCTTTAGTTTTGTCACGTGATGCATCACGCATGATGCGACATTTAAGGGTCGAATTTCGTGAAATCTTCGTTTAAATCCCAATAATCAAGTAAATATTTCATGGAAGAATCTACTCCACTTACCGCCGAAACCCTAGTCTACGCTTACGCGTCCGGGATGTTTCCGATGGCGGAGGAGACAGGGGAGATTTTTTGGTACAGTCCAGACCCGCGGGCGATCATCCCTATTCAGAGTTATAAGCCTGCTAAATCGCTCAAACCTGTCATTAACCAAAAGCGGTTCGAAATCCGCGTAGACACCTGTTTTGAGCAAGTCATGCGCAACTGCGCCTTGCCTCGCCCCACCGAGCCAGAAACTTGGATTTCGGAGGAGATTGTCCAGGCTTACACGGAATTACATAAAATGGGATTAGCCCATTCTGTCGAAGCCTGGCAAGAGGATAAATTAGTAGGTGGTTTGTACGGAGTATCCTTAGGGGCTGCCTTTTTTGGTGAATCGATGTTCTCTTTTGTGTCAAATTCATCGAAAGTAGCCTTTCATTATTTGATTCAAATCCTGCGCGAACAAAACTACCAGCTCCTCGATTCCCAATTCATGAATGATAATGTATTGCGCTACGGAGCCATCGATATTCCCCGTTCAGCCTACTTAAAAAGACTCACCAAAGCGCTAAAAAGTACTTGCGACTTTCAGAAACCCACTATTTAACGTAAATTGCGGCATGTCTAAGCCCATCCTTGTCATCAAATTCGGTTCCTCTTCCATCACCCATAAAAATGGGGAGGTGAATGAGCAGACCTTAGAAAAGATCGCCGTGCAGGTTTCTAGCCTGACAAAAGACTACCACATTGTCCTAGTCTCCTCCGGCGCCGTGGCAGCAGGCAAAGCCTTTTTAACAAATTACAAGGGGTCCCTTTCTGAGCGAAAAGCAGCTGCAGCCATCGGAAACCCCATTTTGATTGCAAAATACAACCAGTATTTCTCTAAATACGGCATCGCCATCGCCCAATCGCTTTGCGAACGCCACCATTTTTCTAACCGTGAATCTTTCTTACAACTAAAGGAAACCTACACGGAACTTTGGAAAAGCAACGTCATTCCCATCGCAAATGAAAATGACGTTGTTTCTAACACCGAACTTAAATTCTCCGACAACGACGAACTCGCGACTTTAATCGCGACCGGCTTTGGCGCAGAAAAACTCTTAATATCTACCTCGGTAGGTGGACTCTTGGACGCGAATGGCGAAATCATCCGCTACGTACCTAAAATCGACGCGAGCACTTTATCCGTCGTTTCATCCGACACCTCATCCACCGGACTGGGCGGCATGATCTCGAAACTGACCTTCACCCGCCTAGCCATGCGCCTAGGAATCAAGGTCGTTATTTTCGGTCTAGATCAAGCTGGCGGAATCGTCGATGCCTTACAGGAAAAAATAGGCACGGTCTTCGAAGCTGGCAAAGCCAGTCTATCTGCCCGCCAAAAATGGCTCGCCGCCGGCAGCCTCATCACCGGCAAAGTGGTCCTAGACAAAGGCGCCGTGAAAGCTATCAATTCCCGCAAAAGTTTATTGTCTGTCGGTATCACCGAAATCTTAGGCGACTTCATGAAAGGCGAAGTAATTGAACTTTTAGATGCTACTAAAACTCCCTTCGCGATTGCAAGGGCGAGATGCTCTAAAGGCGAGCTGGAGGAGGCGAGTACGGGGGTGGAAGTAGCCAATGCTGATGATATAGTTTTGATTTAATATTCGAAAATGGCCTACGTCATATCGTTTTGATTTAATATTCGAAAATGGCCTACGTCATATTTTCTGAATATTAAATCAAAACAATTCTCTTACTGAATGAAATCAAAAAAGGCGCCATCGGCGCCTTTTTTGTAATCCAACTTTATTCTTTTTGCTTTTTGCTTTATGCTCTCTACTCTCTACTGAATACCGACCACTGTCCACTGACCACTGACCACTGACCACTGACTACTAGCTAAATTTAATATTAAGGCATCCGCCTTAATATTAAATTTATGCTATCACCACCGCTCTTCCCGCATCCACATCCTGTTCCACGGTCTTGTACTTCACATCTTCTTTGATGCTTCCGTCCGCGTATTGAACAGTGACACGTTGGTTACGGTCTGCGATCTTGATCGCTTGGCGAGGTGCTGCGCGTTCTACTGATGGAGTCGAAGGATCGTGGTATTCTTCTTGAGCGCCTGCTAGTCCACCTAGTAAAGAGGAAATGGCGTCGTCTTTGCTCATCTGCAATTTCGGCGCTTTCTCTTTCGGTGCTTTCGCAGTGGATTGGTTAGTTTCTTGAACGGCTGGAATTTCGGCTTTGATCACAAAGCTGATAGTGTCCATGTTCACGCGGGAAACGAAACGTTGGAACAAGTTTACAGATTCGAATTTGTAGATCAATAAAGGATCCTTTTGTTCGAATACGGCGTTTTGAACGGATTGTTTCAAGTCGTCCATTTCGCGTAAATGTTCTTTCCACTCTTGGTCGATCAGCGATAAGGTGATGAATTTCTCCATCTCTTTCACTACTTCTTTCCCTTGTGAAGAGATCGTTTTATCTGCATCCACCACGATTCCAGTCGTCATGTGGCCATTGCTAATAGGCACTTGGATGCCAGAATAGCCATGTTTCTTCGCTTCTTCAGCCACCTGAATGACTTGAGAGGCGATCACCTCGTTTTTCGACTTATAATGTTGCTCGGCTGCTAGGAATAATTGCTCCGTTCTTTGGTCATTATTCAATTTATTAAAGGCCAAAGCATCGAATGGTGGTTCCATTCCTAACAATTCAATTGTCTTCAATTCGAAGTCATCGTAGCTCGTAAACTGCGTCGCGATGTCGCGGCATACATCAAATAGGATGTTCACGATGTCTAACGATAAGCGCTCGCCTAGAAGGGCGTTTTGGCGACGTTTGTAGATGGCATTACGTTGGTAATTCATCACGTCATCGTATTCTAATAGACGCTTCCGAACCCCAAAGTTATTTTCCTCCACCTTCTTCTGTGCTCTCTCAATCGACGAGGTAATCATCGAGTGTTGGATCACTTCGCCTTCTTCCATTCCCAGGCGGTCCATCACTTTCGCGATTCGGTCTGATCCGAATAAACGCATCAAGTTGTCCTCAAGAGATACAAAGAATTGAGAGGAACCCACGTCACCCTGACGTCCGGCACGACCACGTAGTTGGCGATCGACACGACGAGACTCGTGGCGCTCGGTACCGATGATTGCTAGACCACCCGCTGCCTTCGACTCTGGGCTTAATTTAATATCGGTTCCACGACCCGCCATGTTCGTAGCGATCGTTACCTTGCCTGACTGACCCGCTTCTGCGACGATTTCTGCCTCGCGCGCGTGTTGTTTAGCATTTAATACATTGTGTTGAATCTTACGAATCGTTAGCAAACGACTCAATAATTCTGAGTTCTCTACCGAAGTCGTACCCACTAAAACGGGGCGACCACTGGTAACTAATTCCTGAATTTCCTCCGCAACCGCGTTGTACTTCTCACGAACCGTGCGGTACACTTTATCTTCGTGGTCCTTACGTTGAATCACGCGATTCGTCGGAATTGAAACCACATCTAGTTTATAAATCGTCCAAAACTCGCCCGCTTCCGTCTCCGCCGTTCCCGTCATACCGCCTAATTTGTGGTACATACGGAAATAGTTTTGAAGGGTAACGGTGGCATAGGTTTGGGATGCATCTTCTACATTTACTCCCTCTTTCGCCTCAATCGCCTGGTGCAATCCGTCAGAATAACGACGTCCTTCCATCACACGACCTGTCTGCTCATCCACGATTTTTACCTTTCCATCTACTAAGATATACTCCGTATCCTTCTCGAATAGGGTATAGGCCTTTAATAACTGGCTTACCGTGTGAATGCGCGATGCTTTCTCGTTGTATTCTTGGATCAATTGCTCCTTCGCGCTTAATCGATCTGCATCCGATAAATCCTTGTTTTGCTCTATCTTGTTTAAGTCGATGGACAAATCCGGTAGAACGAAGAAGTTCGGATTCTCGGTGTTTCCACTCATGAATTCTAAACCCTTCTCGGTCATCTCCACCTGGTTGTTCTTTTCTTCAATCGTGAACAATAAAGGAGCAACCGCTTCTGGCATCAATTTCTGATTATCCGCTAGGTACACACTTTCCGTATCATTCATTAATTGCTTCATCCCGTTTTCGGACAAGAACTTGATCAATGGCTTCGACTTAGGTAAACCTTTATAAGCACGATACAGGGCTAAACCACCCTCTTTTTTGTCGCCTGCAGCAATCAATTTTTTCGCTTCTACTAAGAAGTTTTGAACGATCTGCTTCTGTGCTTCTACTAATTTGTGAATACGGGGCTGGAAGGTTTCGAACTCTTGTTCGTCGCCTTTTGGAATAGGTCCAGAGATAATCAAAGGGGTTCTCGCGTCATCAATTAACACGGAATCGACCTCATCGACCATCGCGAAATGGTGTGGTCTTTGGACTTGATCCTCTAAACTACGCGCCATGTTATCGCGCAAGTAATCAAAGCCAAATTCATTATTCGTACCATACGTAATATCTGCCCAATAAGCCGCGCGACGCTCTTCTGTGTTCGGCTCATGCTTATCGATACAATCCACTTTCAATCCGTGGAATTCAAACAAAGGCGCATTCCACTCAGAGTCACGTTTCGCTAGGTAATCATTCACCGTTACTAAGTGAACACCGCGACCCGCTAAGGCATTTAAATAGGTAGGAAGGGTAGAAACGAGTGTTTTTCCTTCACCCGTACCCATTTCTGAAATCTTTCCTTGGTGTAAAACAATACCCCCGATCAGCTGCACATCATAGTGCACCATGTCCCAGGTAATCTCATTTCCAGCGGCTAACCATTGATTTTTCCAAATCGCTTTCTCTCCCTCAATCACTACATTCTTCTTCTTAGAAGCGATGAATTTATCCTCTACGGTAGCAGAAACAACTAATTGTTTGTTCTCCGTGAAACGACGTGCCGTCTCTTTTACGACCGCAAATGCTTCTGGCAAGATTTCCATCAATACCACTTCTAGACGGCCATTGCGTTCTACTTGAAGCGCATCGATTTCTTGGAAAAAACGGTCCTTCGCATCGACATCCTCTGTTTCTTCAGCAGAAGTGTGCAAAGACGTGATTTGATCATCTATATCTTGTAAAAAAGCAGCAATACGAGACTTGAATTCCGCTGTTTTACCACGTAATTCATCATCTGATAAGCTAGCTAATTTAGCGTATTCACTTTTAATGTTCTCAACGATAGGCATCAACGCTTTAATGTCGCGCTCTGATTTCGTGCCAAAAATTTTCGTTACCGTTTTACTGATGAATGAAATCATTATAATAATCTATGCTTTCTAGGCGTTTGGAAAAATGAAAAGGCAATTTACCAATTTGAATTTTTATCCTAACTATAATCGATAAATTAATCCGAAAAAATGTTAGAATCCACTCAAAATTACTTGATTTGTAAATTAATCTACTCAACAAAATGTCAGAGCTTCCAGTTCCACCGCGCAGAGCACCCCGCAAAAAATTAAAAATGCCTCTTTTCGGAGGAATGGGTGGCAACTCTTCTGCGAACCGAGATGACTTTTTGGGTAAAAACTTCGGTTCCATTTTGATTGCCATGACGGGAATGGCTTTTGCGGCGCAATTGTTCTTGCCGGATCTTTGGTCAGAAAAAGTATACAATGAAGCCGATGAAATCACCGAGATGTCCTGGAAAGGGACCATCAGAAAGAAATACACAGACGCCAAGCACAAAAGCGAAATCCATTACTACCTGGTGATTAAAGGAGAGAAGGGCAAAAAGCAAGTGATCGATCTGGTAGACGCTGATCCTGTTTTCTTTGACCAAATTGCCGTACCCCAACGCGTGGAGAAAGCGGCAAACTCCTTAGATGTGCGTGTTCAGCGATTTTCAAAATCGGATACGACTTTACGAATTAAATTCTTAGAATAATATGCCAGTTTGGAATGCAACGAATGTGGGTCATTTATTAGCTAGAACTCTTTTTGGGTACTCTAAAAATGACTTGTCCATTGCATTAGGCTACGCTAGCTACAATTACCTGCTTGACTTGACCATTCTGAAGGATGTTCCCACTCCGGCCGCGCCTAATACCTGGGTTAGCACCGTTCCAGCCGCTTCGCAAACTACCTCAGGGGAAACGGGTACCTGGTACCGCGAATTCAATTATTGGTGGTTTAACCTGATGCACAAGGAAGGTTTGAATATGCGTGAAAAAATGGTGCTGTTCTTTCATAATCATTTTTCGAACGAGCGGGATAAAGTGGTCTATCCGCAAAACATGTACGCCCAAAACGTACTCTTCAGAAAATATGCCTTCGGTAATTTTAAGCAGTTAGTTAAGGAGATCTCGATAGATCCTTCCATGCTCATCTACTTAGATGGTAATAATTCCAGGGGAGCTGCGCCTAATGAAAATTATGCCAGGGAGCTGATGGAATTGTTTACCATGGGTATTGGGAATTATACCGAGAATGATATCAAACAAGCCGCTAAAGTACTTTCTGGCTGGCAGGTGAGTGGTTTGACTGCCTCCTTTGTTCCCGCGAGATGGTATACTGAGACGGGGGTGACGGTTTTTGGTAAAACCGCGAAGTTCGATGTGAATGCCTTAATTGATCATATTTTTGACCAAAAAGCAACGGCGGAGTTTATCTGCCGCAAATTGTATAAAGAGTTTGTGTACTATAAGCCTAACGAGGCTTTTATCACCCAAATGGCGGCCGTCTTCCGAGCAAATAATTTCGAAATGAAGCCGCTTCTGAAATTTTTATTCACCTCAGAAGAGTTTTTTACCGCCGTTTATATCGGAAGCAAGATTAAGAATCCAACAGAATTGATGGTAGGAACCTCTAAGTTATTAGAATTGCCGTCTCCGGATTATATCAATATGTACGATATGTCGAAGTTGCTTCAAATGCAGCTTTTTCAACCGCCTAACGTGGCTGGTTGGCCTGGACAACGGGATTGGATATCTTCTACTACCTATTCATACCGGGGTGGTTTTACGGATTCATTAATAACTGGAAAACGATACAATGGAGTGGCGGTGACGGGAAAATTAGTGCCTGTAACCTATGCGCAGACTTTTATGAATTCTGAAAAGGCGGTGGAGTTTGTGGACGATGTGAGCACGCTATTTTTAGCTTTCCCCATCACGGCTAAAAAGAAAAGCTTCCTGTTAGACACCTTATTAGGTGGTACGATAGTCAAAAACTGGTCGACCTATTTACCCGGGGCAAATGTGAATTTGCAGCAATTTTTTAAAGCAGTGATGCGACTACCTGAATTTCAACTCTGCTAAAGATGAAAAAGGAATTAACACGGTCAGAATTCTTACGGCGGATGGCGCTTCTTTCTGGAGGAGTCGGTTTAGGCATTTCGGGTATTCCTGGTCAAGCCTATGCGACTTTGCCCGCTGGCTTATCTGCGAGTGTTAGCACCGGAAATGTGTTAGTGATTATTCAGTTAGCAGGAGGAAACGATGGATTGAATACCGTAATCCCAGCGGAGAATGATACGTATTTTGCCAAAAGACCTGATATCGCGATTAAAAAAGTCGATGCTTTGGCATTAAAAAACAGCATGTACTTGCATCCATCCATGACGGGAATGAAATCTTTGTACGATCAAGGAAATGTTTCCATCATCCAAAACGTCGGTTATGCTAACCCGAATCGTTCTCATTTCCGGGCAACTGATATTTGGAATACCGGTTCTGATTCCAATGTGGTGTTAGAAGAGGGCTGGGCTGCACGTTATTTAGCGGAAAAATACCCTGGTTATCCTATTTCGATGCCATTACATCCGATGGCGGTTCAATTAGGCTCAGTAGAATCCTTATTATTTCAATCGGATATTGGACGATTTGGGACGGTCTTTGAAGATCCTAATCTCTTCTATCAATTAGTATCTGGAACATTAGCTGATGATGAAATACCACCAGCCACGCTTGCGGGGGATGAATTAGCTTTCCTGAAACAAATTTCCAGTGCTTCTATTCAGTATTCAACCGTTATTCGAGATTCGGCCTTAAAAGGGGCTAATTCCTCGACTTACCCAGCAACCAATCTAGCGAAGCAGCTTGGGATTGTGGCGAAATTGATTTCTGGAGGATTGGAAACGCCCGTTTATTTGTGCACGATTGGTGGTTTTGATACCCATGCGAATCAGTTGAATCAGCATGCCAATCTGTGGAAGCAAATTTCAGACGCCGTGGCTGCCTTTCAAAAAGATTTAACAACTCAAAAAATAGGTGACAGAGTGACGATGATGACCTTCTCGGAATTTGGAAGACGGGTGAATCAAAACGGAACGACTGGAACAGATCACGGAACGGCAGCCCCTATGTTTGTCATTGGAAATACAGTGCGCGGAGGCCTAATAGGGGATAACCCGAATTTAACTAACCTGGATACAAACGGAGATTTAAAAGCGAATTTTGATTACCGTCAAGTCTATACGACCATTTTATCGGATCATTTAGGCTTGTCCACTACAAGTACCTCACAAATTTTCCAAAAAACGTTTGATCGCCTTCCTATTTTCTTGAATTCACCGCTCATCGCGGAGGCGGGAGTCAAAGTAACCTTGCTCGATCCTGCTCCTAACCCGGCTTCGGGACATGTTCGACTTCAATTTGCTGCTTTTGAGGCAATGCGGGTTGAACTCGCTTTATTCGATATGCAAGGTCAAAAACTGGGGACGATTTTTGCTGGTGATGTGTTGAGCGGAACCTATACCTATCCAGCGGATATTTCGACCTTCCCGGCAGGTACTTATTTAGTTAGCCTCGCGGCCTCGACCGGTTCAAGAATTACCAAGCGATTAATCATTATAAATTAGAACCAGTTGCTTATCTTTGTAGATTGATGAAAAAGAACCTCTATTTATTGCTTTTATTAACGCTTTTGAGCTTCCCTTCGATGTCTCAACGTTGGTCGTATGGTGCAGGTGTAGGTGGATCACTCTACCACGGGACTTGGGCTAATTGGCATACCTTGCCTAATAACAAGGAGTTTGCGATGACGCGTCCAGCCCTAAATCTTCAAGTGCGTTACCAGAATAGTCCCACCTTTGCTTATCGAATTCAAACGGTATTCACTGATTTGCGTGGAGGTACAGGAAATCGGGTTTCTCCGGTAACAGCGGCGCTTCCTGTTACGAATTTTGCTACCTCCATATTTGGAATAGATGCACTAGTGGAGTATAATTTCTTGAATTATCAAAATTCGGTGCGTCGTGTGAATAACTGGACACCTTATTTTTATGCTGGTATTTCGACGGTTTTTGCCAAAGTAGCAGGCACACAAGATGGCGTAGGGTTTAAGACCAATACGAAAATGAATTATGCCTTACCTTTTGGGGTAGGGATAAAATACCAATTATCTCCTAGCTGGGGGATACAATGGGATTTAGGAGCTAGAAAAACCTTTACGGATGCGTTAGATCGTCCCTTGTCAGATGGAGAAAGCTCCTTTAGTTTAGCTAAAGGCGATCAGTTTTTGAATTCTTCGCTGACCGTTACCTATACGATTCAGTCGGTTTTTTGTCCTACCTATTAACAAGTTTTAATTGGATAGGGTGGCTGATATGACTACATTTGCCTCCTTATTGAATCCAAATCCATAAGTTAAATTGAAAGAGTTAATTGATCTTCGTAATGTTCCCGTTCATATTGCCGTTATCATGGATGGTAATGGTCGTTGGGCTAAGCAGCAGGGGATGATGGATCGCGTTTTTGGACATCGTTCGGCGTTGAAAGCGGTACGTGAAACGATCGAAGGATGTGGTGAATTAGGGGTTCAGTTTTTAACCCTTTATGCCTTTTCAACCGAGAATTGGAATCGCCCTAAGGCCGAAGTAACCGCCCTCATGAGTCTTTTAGTCAGTGCGATTAAAGATGAATTGCCGGGAATGATTAAGAAGGATATTCGCTTAAAAGCGATAGGTGATTTAAGTAAATTACCAGCCTCTTCTAGAACTGAATTAGAAAAAGCCATGGCCCAAACGGCTAATAATAAGGGTTTGACCCTGAATTTAGCCTTATCCTATTCAGGTAAATGGGATTTAGTACAGGCGACTCAGCAAATTGCCGAGAAAGTGAAAAGTGGTGAATTAAGTGCGGAATCCATCGATGCTGACACGATACAATCACATTTGTCTACGGCAGAAATGCCCGATCCAGATTTGATGATCAGAACAGGGGGAGACCACCGAATTAGTAATTTTATGTTGTGGCAATTAGCCTATGCAGAGTTATATATTTTTGAAGATTTGTTTTGGCCTGATTTTAGAAAAGAACATCTAAATGAAGCGATTATAGACTTTCAAATGCGTGAGAGACGTTTTGGAAAGATTAGTGAACAATTAAATTAAGGGCTGAGGCCCCCGTATGAAAAAATCAATTGCCATCCGATTAATGAATAGCCGTAGCCTTTTTGTAGGTCTGCTTATTTTTATCCTAGGAATGAACGTTGCCTCTGCCCAAATACTAGGCGGAACACGTTCCATTAGTGCCGCACTTCCTGCCACGAGCTTTTCTTATGCAGATCCGAAGGAATACACCATTGCCGATATCCAAGTAACCGGTTCCCAGTTTTACGATGGATCTTCCATGATTAATATCTCAGGGCTTCAAGTGGGGGATAAAATTAAAGTACCCGGAGAAGCGATCGGAGCTGCAATTCGCAAGATCATGAACCAAGGAATCTTAGATGAGGTTCAGATTTTTGCAACGAAAGTAGATGGTGAAAAGATCTTTTTAACGATCGAATTAAAGGAACGTCCTCGTTTATTCTCGCTTCAATACACCGGTATCAGAAAAGGGGAACAGGAAGCATTAAATGATAAGATGAAGACCTATAAAGGGAAAATCATCACGGAGACCCTGCGTAAGAACTTAGAGTTAACGATTCGGAAGTATTACCAAGAAAAAGGTCGTTTAAATGTGAAGACTAAGTCAACCATTAAAACGGATTCCATGCGTGGAAACAATGCCATTTTACAAGTAGTGGTGGACAAAGGGGAGAAGGTAAAAGTGAATAAAATTGTGATTAACGGCATTGATGCGAGTCAACGTTCGTTGATTTTGCGTAAGATTAAAAATACGAAGCAGATGCGCTTTGGCCGTATTTTCAAACCCTCTAAATTCGTTCCTAAAAAATGGGAGGAAGATAAAGAGAAGTTATTAGCGGCTATGAATAAATTAGGTTACCGAGATTTCCAATTGAAGTCAGACTCCGTGGGGCACTTTAATAATAAATCGATTAACCTGGTGTTGAATATCGAACAAGGCCGAAAATACTATTATAGAAGCATTCGTTTCGAGGGTAATTACATTTATCCTGATTCCTTATTACGCGATGTGATAGGAGTGAAAAAGGGCGATGTTTACAATACGGAGGAATTAGATAAGAAGATGAACTCGAATCCAGGTGAGGATTTAAGTTCAGTTTATATGGATAATGGCTATTTGTATTACCATGCGGAACCGGTAGAAACGGCGATTGAGGGTGATTCGATCGACCTAACTATCCGTATTTCCGAAGGGAAGCAAGCTACCATTAACAAAGTAACCTTGAATGGTAATACGAAGACCTCGGATCACGTGGTGATGCGGGAGATTCGTACCTTGCCTGGTCAAAAATTCAATAAATCAGCCATCATTCGTACGGTGCGTGAGCTTTCGACGATTGGCTATTTTAACCCAGAAAAAATCAGTCCTAACCCGATTCCACGTCCAGACGGAACAGTGGATATCGAATACAATGTGGAAGAAAAACCATCCGATCAGATTGAACTTTCTGGAGGTTGGGGTGGATACATCGGCTTCGTAGGAACACTAGGTGTGGTTTTCAATAACTTCTCCGCAAAGAACATCTTTAATACGAAGTCTTATCATCCATTGCCTGCCGGTGATGGTCAAAAACTAGCGGTTAAATTCCAAGCAAACGGAGCAGCCTACCAAAACTATAGCTTAACCTTTACAGAGCCTTGGTTAGGAGGTAAAAAACCTAACTCATTCTCTATTTCATTAAACAGTAGCGTTTCTTATCCATATCAATTCCGTAGTACAGGTATGTCTGGTTACGGAAGTGGTTATGGCAGTGGCTACGGAAGTGGTTATGGTGGCTACGGCGGTTACGGTGGATATGGTGGAGGCTATGGTGGTTATGGAAGCGGATACGGTGGATATAGCAACTATTCTGTGCCAGACTCCTTATTAAGCGCTCACTTTAATGTAACGAGTTTAAGCTTAAGTTTAGGAAAGCGTTTGAAATGGCCAGATGATTATTTCTCCTTAAGTCATTCCGTGTCTTTCGCGAAATACGATGTTGACCGTTATTATACGTGGGCATATCCGCAAGGGATCTCCACTTCGGTGACGTTCATGACGAACTTCTCTCGAAACAGTATTGATAATCCTACTTTCCCACGCTCGGGATCTAGTTTCTCTTTAACCGGTTCATTGACACCTCCTTATTCGTTATTAGGTGGAAATAAAGATAATCTATTGATTGAGTACCATAAATGGATGTTTGATGGTAGTTGGTTTAGTCCTTTAGTGGGTAAATTTATCTTGCACACAAGAGCTCACTTAGGATTCTTGGGTTCTTATGGTGGAAAAGAGACGACACGTTTCGAACGCTTTGACCTAGGAGGTTCTGGAATGGTACAAGGATTCTCCTTTAACCGCGATATCGTAGGTTTAAGAGGATATAAAGATCGGGTGATTGGACCATCTGGTTCTTATGGAAATGGGGGTGTCGCCTACAATAAATTTGTAATGGAAGTTCGATTCCCTGTTTCTTTGAATCCATCGGCGACGATCTTCTTATTAGGTTTTGCGGAAGGCGGTAACAATTTTGCGTCCTTAAGTGAATACAATCCGTTTAATTTATATAAATCAGCTGGTTTTGGGGCACGTATCTTTATGCCGGCCTTTGGTATGATCGGTATTGATTACGGTATGGGCTTTGATAAGCCTCGTCCGGGAGATTCTGATTTTGGTCGTCAAGCTTTTACTTTCTCGATTGGTCAACAACTTAGATAATGATGCGCTTTATATTCGCATTTCTTGGAGTTCTGTTATTTGCCCAGGTGGCCTGTGCACAGAAGTTCGGTTATGTAGATACGGAGTTCATTACGTCTAAAATGCCGGAGTATGCAAAAGTGCAGCAGCAGATAGACCAAAATACGAAAGCATGGTTAGCGGAGGTAGAGAAGAAGAAGGAGGAAGTAGAGAAATTAGAAAAGGAATACAAGCTAGAAGAGCTTTTGCTGACGGAGGATTTAAAACAACAGCGTTTAACAGCGATTCAGACAAAGAACAAGGAGGCTAAGGCTTTTGAAAATCAAGTTTTTGGATCTGAAGGTGAATTGTTCAAGTTAAAGCAATCGGCTTATAAATCTATTTTAGATCAGATTTCCAAGGCGATAGAGAAAGTAGTTCGAGCGAAACGCTTGGACTTTATTTTTGACAAGGCTAATGATGGCCTCGTATTGTTGTATACGAATCCAGTTCACGACTATTCAGATTATGTTTTAGAGGAACTAGGCCTTGAATTAGACCCTAATTTGGCAGAAAAAACAAAGAAAGAGGCAGTGCAAGAGCCGAAAAGTCCTAAAAAGAATTAATTTTACCCTAAATAATACAGAGAACACAAACAATTTATTAACACAATATGAAAAACAAGTTTATTTTGGCCGCAGGCCTACTTTTCGGATTAGCTGCTTTGCCTGCTACGGCTCAAGTAAAAATCGGATTCATCTACCAAGAGAAAATCTATAGCCAAATGCCTGAGGCAAAACAAGTAGAGGAAGATTTGAAAAATACAGAGAAGCAATACCAAACATTGATTCAAGGTAAAATCAAAGATTTCCAAGATAAAGCGGCGGTTTACGAGAAGTTACCAGCTAACACGTCTGATATCATCAAACAAGACAAAGAGAAAGAATTACAAAACTTACAAACTTCGATTCAAGAGTTTCAACAAAATGCTCAAACTTCTATCCAAAAGAAGCAAGCGCAATTATTACAACCTATCGTAAAGAAAATTGAAGAGAACATGCACGCAGTAGCGAATGAGAATGCTTACACATTCGTATTCAATAACTACGAGCCAGGAACAGGTGCTAATCCAGTATTATTACACTTCCCTGCTGAAGCAGATATCTCTGACTTAGTATTGAAGAAAATGGGAATCACTCCACGTCCTGCAGGTGCAGCAGCTCCAGCAGCAGCGGCTCCGCTAGCAGCTCCAGCAGCTAAGCCAGCAGCTCCTAAGAAGTAATTCTTTTAAAATAAGAGAAAGAAGCCTGAGCGGAAACGTTCAGGCTTTTTTATGCCCTAAAGTATTGAATGGATTGTAGAATTGAGATTGAGGCGATTACTCCCAGAACCACGTAATGAAAGTATTTTTCGGGAATATAGACGAGTATTCTTTTGCCTATATAGGAGCCTACAATAGCAATGACAATCAAAAACGGAATTAGGATTAGATGTTCTTGTGAAAAATAGCCTTGCAAGATATACACAACGGCTCGGCTGGAATCCACACCTAAATCAATCAAGGCTGAGGTTGCAATAAAAACGTCTTTTTCAAGTCCAAAGGCAGCTAATGTGATTCCCCTGATTGCTCCGCCGGTACCAATCAAACCAGCTAGAAAACCAGAGATAACACCGCCTGAATACAGGTTGAAATTAGTCTGTTTAATCTTTTTGCCAGCACCCGATATTAAGAAAATAGTTAACCCTAGAATGAGGAGGTTCATACATAATTCAATCTCTTTCAGGGGAATGACTTGCGTAAGATAAGCGCCCAATACCACGAAAAGGATGGCAGGGATTCCTAATTTGAGGGCAATTTTTTTGTCGATCCCTTTTTGGAACAGAAAAATCTTCGAAAGGTTACTGAAGACATGAAAGACAGCTGTTATACCTAGTACCAGTTTGAAATCAATGAAAATAGTCGCTAAGGGAACGAATAATATAGAGGAGCCAAAACCACTAATTGTTCCAATGATTTCTGCGAGCAAGGCTAGTAAAAAGAAGAGATAAAAGCCTTGAGTCATTTGATTAGTCCTTAATGAGGAATTTGTTCTGGAATAATAAAATGGCCATCACACCACAAAATATAGCCGCATCGGCGAAATTAAAGATGGGTGTGGAGTAATAAGTTCCACCCCAAAGTGGAATCCACGTTGGCAAGGTCCCCTCATAGAAATCAGCAAAGAACATGTCTATCACTTGACCATGAAACCAGCTCATGGGTGCTCCTGCGGGTGCATTATTGAACCAAACGCCATAGAATACCGAATCGATTAGATTGCCAATGGCACCTCCTAAAATCAAAGCTACGGAAACTAAAAGCCCTGTAGGGCTCTTTTTAACAGTTAACGCATGCAAGTAATACCCGATCCCAAACATCGCCACAATTCGGAAAGTGGTCAAGATCAATTTCCCCCAAATAGAGCCTATTTGAATACCAAAAGCCATTCCTGGATTTAAGGTATAATGTAATTTGAAGAAATCTCCAATAAGTGGAATTTGGCCAAAATACCCAGGCTCCATCCACGTATGAACAGCGATTTTAATGCCTTGGTCTAAGGCAATAATGAAAATACTCAGTAAGAAATAACGGTAATTTTTCATGCGTTGTTTCGGCGGTTTACTTCTTTTTGTAGTAGTGCGAATTCGCGCGAGGTTTGACCCGCGATCGAACTGTTTTCTTCTGCTCGTCTAAATAAATAGGGCATCACTGCATCTACAGGACCATAAGGTACATATTTTGCTACATTATAACCAGACGCTGCGAGGTTATAGGAGATGTTATCAGACATGCCTAAGAGTTGGGCAAAATAGATATGGGGGTGATTTGAGGGGATTTGAAGCGCGTTCATCGCATCGCAAAGGCGAAGACAACTAGCCTCATTGTGCGTTCCCATGCAGAAATGCACGCGATCCACATTCTTTAAACATACTTCCACTCCCAGATCGTAATCGCGGTCGGTATCCTCTTTGCATACATGCAACGGTTCTGAATATTCGTCTTCGTGTGCTTTTTGGCGTTCTTTTTCTAGGTAGGCGCCTCTGACTAATTTGACCCCCAGAAAGTAGTTCTTTTCTTGTGCTGCCGTGATAGCTTCTTTCAAATTACCTAGCATATCATTTCGGTACATTTGGAACGTATTATATATGATGGCCGTTTCTTGATTAAAACGCTCCATCATTTCATAGGTTAATTGATCAATCGTTGTTTGGATCCAACTTTCCTCCGCATCGATGAACAGACGCACCTTTAATTGATGAGCGAGTGCACATATTTCAACTAATAATTCTTTGCTATGGTCAAAGAGTTCTTGTTCTTCGTCTGTCAGTGGAGCTTCGGTTTGGGCCTTTTCCAAAAGTTCCGCTTTGAAGATCCCCGTCACCTTGAAAACGGCGAAAGGAATCGCAGGATTTTCAGCTGATTTTCGAATGGTTTTCAGGATTTCTTCCTTGGTTTTTTGGAAAGATTTTTCGCTTTCTTCCCCTTCTACAGAGTAATCTAGAATCGTGCCAATTTTCGCTTTTTCTAGTTCTTGAATCGTTGATTCACAGCCATCTATGGTTTCACCTCCACAAAATTGGGCAAAAATGGTGCTTTTGATGATTTTTTTAATGGGAAAATGTAAAAAAAGGAATAATTTGATAAAAAAAGTACCTAAATTTACAAGCCAATTTTGGTTCATCGTGGCGAAAATCCAATAGGACTTCTTCAACTGAAAATCGTCTTTCGAAGCAAAGGCTATTTTAGTATCCTCAAATGATAAATTAGATGAGGATGTTGTTGATGATTTTTTTGTCATTTGTGCGAAAAATTGATGCAAATATAAGTGAATTATTATCGATTGCTTAAGAAATAAATAAACAAATCAATAGGGGACGGAAGTCCTCGTTAACCGTCAGATTATTATGAATGCCAATTTAGACATTGTACCGATGCAGGACTGGATTCAGACGAACGGAAAGCCCTTAATCATCGCGGGTCCCTGTTCAGCTGAGACAGAAGAGCAAGTATTAGAAACCGCTCGCCGTATTAAAGCGGAGGGTTATGCTCACATCATGAGAGCGGGTGTTTGGAAACCTCGTACACGTCCAGGCAGTTTTGAAGGGATGGGAGAGCCGGCTTTGAAATGGTTAGTAGAAGCAAAGAAAGAAACAGGATTACCTTTAGCGATTGAAGTAGCTACTCCTGAGCACATCGAATTAGCCTTGAAATATGGTGTTGATGTTTTATGGATTGGTGCTCGTACAACGGTTAACCCTTTTAACGTACAAGATTTAGCGGATGCTTTAAAAGGAGTAGACGTTCCTGTATTAGTAAAGAATCCAGTGAATCCGGATTTAGCTCTTTGGGTAGGTGCTTTTGAGCGTCTTCAAGGATCAGGTATCAAGAAATTAGGTGCTATCCACCGTGGTTTCTCGAATGCACAAGAAACTAAATACCGTAACTCACCTATGTGGGCGATGGCCGTTGAATTAAAGCGTTTGTTCCCTCAAATGCCTTTAATCGGTGACCCATCTCACATGGCTGGTAAGCGTGCGTTATTGATGGAATTATCTCAACGTATTTTGGATTTGAACTACGATGGTATGATCATCGAAACTCACCGTGATCCTGATGCTGCTTGGTCAGATGCTTCGCAACAAGTAACTCCTGAGAAATTAGGTGAAATGTTACGTGACCTAGAAGTTCGCAACGCAAGCTACGGTGCAGACTTCTCTGATGAATTAGCCGGTCTTCGGGAGAAAATCGACAACATCGACCGCGAATTGTTAGAAGTTTTAGCTGCTCGTATGTCAGTAGTTGAGAAATTAGGTGAATACAAGCGTGATAACAACGTAGCGGTATTGCAATTAGATCGTTGGAAGCAATTACACAACGACCGTGCAAACCAAGCGAAAGGTTTAGCTTTATATCCAGAATTCGTAGAAGAACTATTTAAACTAGTTCACTTAGAGTCGATCCGTAAGCAAACGGAGGTGATGAATAATGCAGCGGTTTAATCGCTCTATTTTATACTAAAAAAGGCCCTTTCAAGGGCCTTTTTTAGTATAAAATTGAATGTTCAAAGACCAAAGACCAAAGTTCAAAGTTGGCATCGCATCCGGCGATTTATTCGTGAAGGGTTTTTCAAAAAGTCATCCGCGAAGCGGATTCAAAGTTTGCTCTTTGAACTTTGCTCTCTGTTATTTGCCGCGGCGACTTACCGCGTACCCCGCCCACACAATCAGCCCCATCCCGATTAAGGTGATGAAATCTGGGAAGCCATGGCCTAAAACCACTTCGATCATAATCGAGAAGATGACGGCGCTATTTCCTACCACTCCTACGACGCTTGCTTTTTCATTCAGTAGCGCCTGGGTCGTAAAGTATTGGACCCCTAAGGCTAATAGTCCCATGATCAATGCCCAAATCCATTCAATGAGCGTAGGCTGCACCCAAACTCCGGTAACGAAGCTATTAGGGAAGCCGCCTAGTGTTCCCGTTAAAAGGGAAATAGTGGATGCGATTAATCCGGCCCCCATGAAGGAAACGACAACCCAGCGGGAATCGTAGTATTTTTGGGCTTCCTTAATAGCTAAATAGCCTAAGGCTGTTCCCATGGCATAAATAATGCCGGTACTATGGTGCCAAAGTGACCCGCCGCTTCCAGGCTGGAAAATGAGTAAAATCCCAAAGAAGCCAATCAGCAGAAACAAGACTTGTTTGCCGGATAAACCTTCGTTTGGCAATAAAAAGAAACTAAAGACGGCAATAAAGAGGGGGAAGGCTTGTCCATAGGTATTTGTCAAAGATAATCCCAGGTGTTCCAAGGTGAAAAAGAGGCAATAGAGGGTAAAAGCGCCCAATAATCCACGCAAAATGATGAAATAGAGCTTGCCGCCTTCTTGTATGGCGGGTTTTCTATATAAACTGGTTAATAAAAAGGGGAGACCTACGGCACTACGGAAGAAAACAAGTTGGATGGAGCTGAAGGTGTGGCTCATCTCTTTTGCAATCGCGGACATAATCGCGAAGCAAAGGGAGGAGAGTAACATGAAAAAGACTCCTTTATTTGAATAAATTCGTTTTAACATTCCGTATAATCTTCGAGGATTAGCTCAAATTTTCTAACTTGCATTTCTTTTCAAAGGTATGACAAAAAAAATAATTTTATCCCCTGATGCACCCGCTCCTATTGGGCCTTATTCCCAAGCAGTGGAGGTGAATAACACACTTTATGTGTCCGGACAGATTGCTTTAGCTGTTTTTGAAGCAGGTGGAACAATTGAAGAAGAGACGAATCAAGTGATGTTGAATTTGCAACATATTTTAACTGCCGCGGGTTACAGCTTCGATCAGGTGGTTAAGTGTTCCATTTTCGTAAAGGATATGAACCATTTTGCTGCGATAAACGAAGTATATGGTCGTTATTTTGTCTCAAATCCTCCGGCTAGGGAAACGGTGGAGGTCGCTCGCTTGCCTAAAGATGTGCGAGTTGAAATTTCGTGTATTGCCTATAAATAATCTATATGTCTAATTCAGTACGTGTTCGCTTTGCGCCCAGTCCTACGGGAGCGCTCCATATTGGAGGGGTAAGAACCGCTTTGTATAATTACCTTTTTGCCCGCAAAATGGGTGGTAAATTTTTATTACGCATTGAAGATACAGACCAGGCGCGTTTTGTGCCGGGTGCAGAACAATATATACTTGATAGCCTAGCTTGGTTAGGTATCAGCCCAGATGAGGGAGTAGGGGTGGGAGGTCCACATGAACCATATCGCCAAAGCGAGCGCAAAGACCTTTACAAGGCCTATGCAGATCAATTATTAGCGGATGGGAAGGCCTATTATGCTTTTGACACCTCAGAGGAATTAGACGCCATGCGTCAGAGTTTTGAGAGTCAGGGTTCTGCTTTTCAATACAACTCATTGACGCGTGTTAAATTGAAAAACTCCATTGCTTTAGCCCCTGCAGAAGTCGAGCAATTAATCGCTTCTGGTACTCCTTACGTGATTCGTTTGAAGGTTCCGGCGAAAGGCGAGGTGCGTTTTCAAGATAGCATCCGTGATTGGGTGCATGTGCATACATCCAGCATCGATGACAAAGTCTTGATGAAGTCTGACGGAATGCCCACTTATCATTTAGCGAATGTCGTGGATGACCATATCATGGAAATTACACACGTGATTCGGGGAGAGGAGTGGTTACCTTCAGCGCCATTACACATTTTATTATATCAGGCTTTTGGTTGGAAAGCGCCACAGTTTGCGCATTTGCCACTTTTGTTAAAGCCTGAAGGGAATGGCAAGTTATCTAAAAGAGACGCAGATTTAGGAGGTTTTCCCGTGTTCCCTATGGAATGGACAGATCCGGCGACGGGTGCAGTTTCCAAAGGCTTTAAGCAAGAGGGTTATCTGAAAGAAGCCACCTTGAACTTTTTAGCCTTCTTAGGCTGGAATCCAGGCACAGAACAAGAAATGTTTAGCTTAACGGAACTAGCAGAGGCATTTACCTTAGAACGAATTAATAAAGCCGGCGCGAAATTCGACGTTAAAAAAGCGCAGTGGTTTAATGAGCAATACTTGAAATTGCAAGATCCGGCTGCTTTAGCGAGGGAATATTTACCTGCTTTGCCAGCTGATCAAGGTCTATCATTTGTGTCGTTATTTTTAGACCGTATCACTTTCCCGCAAGAATTAGCGGATAAAGTGGCGGAATTTAAAGCGCGTCCAGCTGTTTATGATGAAGCTGTTTTAACTTCGAAGTGGAATGCAGATGCAGCGACTGGTTTGCAATTTATCGCACAGGCTTTGCCTAGCGTAGATTCGTGGGAGCCAGAAGGTATTAAACACGCGATTCACGAGGTTTTAGAGGCGAATGGTATTAAGATGGGTAAGGTGATGCAGATTTTGCGTGTTGCCTTGAGTGGAAATGGAGCAGGTCCAGATTTGATGATTTCGATGCAATTATGGGGTAAACAAGAGGTAATCGACAGATTGTCTGCTGCTTTAGCTAAGTTCCCTGCAGTATAAAAGAAGATGGCGAAGAAGGATAAAAAGAAGGAATTGCCCACAGTGCACCCGGATTTAGCGGGATTCGAGATGAATATTGATTCATTTGGAACCATTACGTCTACCCTTGATCGCGATCGATTGAATGCTTTCTTGGACAAACAAATGCCCGACGATAAAAAATTAAAGCCGAAAGAAAATGAAGGTTAGTCAAGAGGATGTGAAGAAAATCGCGCATTTAGCTCGATTAGAGATGCCCGAAACGAAGATCGAAGAGATGCAGGATTCCATCAACAAGGTATTGGTTTGGATGGAGGCGTTGAATTCGGTGGATACGTCGGAAGTTGAACCTTTGGTCCACATGACTTCAGCCTTAAATAATTTCCGCGAAGATGAGGGTAAGGTGACGTTAGATCGTGCCAAAGCGCTAGCCTTAGGTCCCGACACAAACGAGACGTATTTCAAAGTGCCGCAAGTAATTGAATAATTAGCCGATATAGTACTCAATCGCCTTTTTCATTTCCGATTTGCTGACCGGAATATCATAGCCACAATCCCCAATCCCCGTTAATAAGGAGAATCGTACTTCGCCGCCTTTGTTCTTTTTATCCTGTAGCGTTAATGCGATGATGGCTGGAATCTCAGAGGCTTTTAAAGTAACCTTTCCATAGGTTTCGAATAGGTAGACTTCGATATCCCCTAATTCTTCCTCTGAAATCAATCCGCGCTGAAAGGCAACAAATGCCTCCATAATCATGCCCACAGCAATTGCCTCGCCATGCAAGATTTTGCGTTTTCCTTGATCTAATAAGAACGTTTCCACCGCATGTCCTAGGGTGTGACCCCAGTTCAAGATTTTACGCAAGCCTTTTTCGGTCGGATCCTCTGCTACGACGGCTTTCTTAATTTCTACGGAATGTTCAATCAGTCCCGCAAAATCCACGTCAGCAAAGTCCGTACGGCTAATTTGCTCCCATTTCTCCGCATCGCGAATCAAACAATGTTTGATGATTTCAGCATAACCGGAAAGTTTTTGAGCCGTAGGTAAGGTTCGAATGAAGTTGGGGTCGATTAAAACCGTTTTTGGAAGATTAAAAACACCGATGTGGTTTTTTAAGCCTTGGAAATCTACGCCTAATTTCCCTCCTACACTCGCATCGACTTGAGCTAATAGCGTCGTAGGTATCTGAATGAAATCTATTCCACGCTTGTAGGTAGAGGCACAAAAGCCGCCTAAATCACCGATTACTCCGCCACCTAAGTTAATTAAAAGCCCATGGCGATCCATATTCGCCTTCGTCATCGCCTCCCAAACCTTTTCACAGGTCCCCAAGTGCTTATTGTTTTCCCCAGATTTGATTTGAATCTTGATGAAACCCTTAGGCAAATAGTCTTGGATTAGCGGTAAGCAATGTTTCGAAGTCTGCTCGTCTACTAAAACCGCTACTTGCAAATAGGAGTTTTGGCCTAAAAATGAAGGCAAAGATTTTGAAATAGAGGCGATTTCGACTGACATGGGATTTTTTCTTCAATGGATTCCTCAAAATTACCATGATTTTATGAAAATGGACTATTTTTTGCCTAATTTTGTACCCGCTTGTTAATCCCACAAGATTTACATTTTTTTATGAGAGAGATTCAGTTTAGAGAAGCCTTACGTGAGGCCATGTCAGAGGAAATGCGCCGCGATGCATCTGTTTTTTTAATGGGTGAAGAAGTTGCGGAGTATAACGGAGCCTACAAAGTTTCCCAAGGAATGTTAGATGAATTCGGTCCTGAGCGCGTAATTGATACGCCGATTGCTGAATTAGGTTTTGGAGGTATTGCCGTAGGTGCAGCCGCAAACGGTCTTCGTCCTATTGTTGAATTTATGACTTTTAACTTCTCTTTAGTTGCGATTGACCAAATCATCAACTCTGCAGCTAAATTGATGTCTATGTCCGGTGGACAATATTCTTGCCCTATCGTTTTCCGTGGACCTACAGGAAACGCAGGCCAATTATCATCCCAACACTCGTCTAACTTTGAAAACTGGTTTGCAAACACTCCAGGTTTGAAAGTTGTGGTTCCGTCGAATCCTGCTGATGCAAAAGGTTTAATGAAATCTGCGATTCGTGATAACGATCCAGTGATCTTCATGGAATCTGAGTTAATGTACGGGGACAAAGGTTTAGTGCCAGAAGGAGAATACTTAATCCCGATTGGTAAAGCAAACGTGGTGAAAGCAGGTACAGCTGTTACGATCGTTACTTTTGGTAAAATGCTTTCTCGTGTGGTTATGCCAGCGGTAGAGGAATTAGAGAAGCAAGGTATTTCATGCGAAGTTATCGACTTGCGTTCAGTTCGTCCAATCGATTACCCAGCTTTAGTAGAATCAGTTAAGAAAACAAATCGTTGTGTGGTAGTAGAAGAGGCGAATCCTTTATCGGCTATCTCATCTGAGATTTCTTATCACTTACAACGTTGGGCATTTGATTATTTAGATGCACCGGTTGTTCGTGTAAACTCACGTGACTTACCACTTCCATACGCACCTACCTTGATTGAAGAAATTCTTCCATCTATCGAGCGTACGATCCAAGCGGTTAAAACAGTGACATATAAGAAGTAATTATCTTAAGTGCATAAAAAAAAGCCGGAGCTTCGTGAGAGGCTTCGGCTTTTTTATGCAGTAGTCGGTAATTGCGACGTGTTTAAAGCATAAAGCACAAAGAATAAAGTAAAAAGTAGGCATCCGCTTCGCGGATTAATTTGTGAAAAATTCTTCACAAACGTATCGCCACCGGCGATTCCAACTCTATGCTTTATTCTTTATGCTCTACTCTCTACTCTCTACTCTCTACTCTCTACTCTTTACTCTCTACTCTCTACTCTATAATCTTTACTCTACTGACTACCGATTACCGACTACTGATTACAGTACATAAATGAAGCGTGATCCATCCACATCCACACCTTCTAGCTTAATACGTCCTTTTCTAGCTTCCAAAGCCTCAACCGCCTCCTTAGGAGAGTTGATTACCTTGTCATTAATCTTAGTGATGACAGAACCTTTCGCTAATCCGTACATTTCTAAACGACCATCTGGTAATACTTCTGCGATTTTCACGCCTGAACTAACCCCAAATTTCTTCATTTCAGCCGGAGTTAAGCTAGCAAATTTAGCGCCTAAGAATTCTGATTTCGCTGATTCAGGAGAGTTGTCACCTTTTACGATTTCAGTATTACCGTCTTTGTTCTTCAAGGTAACTTTGAATTCCTTCGTTGACCCATCACGGTTTACCGTTACTTGAATAGCCTCACCTGGGCGCTTGCGGCTAACGATTTCCATTAATTTAGCGGACGATTTCGTTTCCACTCCGTCAATCTTCACGATGACGTCGTTGATTTTAATGCCTGCATCCTTCGCTGCTGAGTTTTCTGAGAAACCTCCTACGTATACACCTGCACTAGTTTTTAGGTCTTTCTCGTCCGCTAGTTTAGCGTTTACTTCGGAGATTTGAACACCTAAGAAACCACGTTGTACGTTACCGTATTTGATTAAATCACCTGACACTTTCTTCACGATGCTAACAGGGACCGCGAAAGAATAGCCTGCAAATTGGCCTGTGCGAGAATAGATGGCCGTGTTGATACCGATTAATTCACCTTTTAAGTTGACCAAAGCACCGCCTGAGTTTCCTGGGTTAACTGCTGCATCTGTTTGGATGAAAGATTCTAATGGATTCACATCTGGAGAATCGCGGTCGATGATGTTCTGACGACCTTTGGCAGAAACGATACCTGCAGTCACCGTCGACTCTAAATTAAAGGGATTACCCACGGCTAATACCCACTCGCCCACGCGAAGTGCGTCTGAATCGCCAAAAGTCAAGAAAGGTAAATTCGTTTCCTTGATTTGGATAACCGCTAGATCTGATGACGGATCCGTTGAAATTACCTTCGCCTTGTATTCGCGCTTGTCATTTAAAATAACGGTCACTTCGGAAGCTTCCGCCACTACGTGATTATTTGTGACAATATATCCATCTGCCGAGATGATAACCCCGGACCCAGAGGCTTCTTGCGGTTGCTGCTGTTGTCTACGACTCCCACCACCGAATGGATCGCCAAAACCGAAGAAGTCATCGAAAGGGCTCGAGAACTGTTGTTGTCTTTGACGGACTTCCATTTTCGTCTTGATGTGCACAACTGCTGGAGTTGTTTTCTCAGCGGCATAGGTGAATTCACCTGGATTGCCGGGAACATTTTGGTTAGAAACCGAAGTAGTGAAAGCGGAGGGTGCATCCGAGAATCCGGATGTATTACCTAAATTAAAAAGAGAATAGGCACCTAAAGTGACTCCACTGGACATTAATGCAATGATCGCATACGACTTAAGCTGATTATTCATTTCCATTTGGCTTTATAAGTTTAAAATTTTGTCTTGCGAAATTAAACGAAAATTAGGCTCGCACAACCTCATTAACAAGTTTTAAGAGTTTTAAATCCCAAAGGAAATGGCTAATTTTGTGGTTCATTCGTAAAAACACGTTCAAATGATTTTAAGTGAGCAAGAATTATTGAGGAGACAAAAGCGCCAGGAATTAATGGCCATGGGAATTGATCCTTATCCTGCACAGGAATACCCGGTGAATGTTTATTCTGATCAGATTTTGGCAGAATATAAACCGGAGTCGGGGAATTTTCAAGACGTCGTTTTAGCAGGTCGTTTAATGGGTTTTCGTATCATGGGGAATGCCTCATTTGCGGAACTTCAGGACGCGAATGGCCGTATTCAATTGTATTTCCGCCGCGACGACCTTTGTCCTGGCGAGGATAAAACCTTGTACAATACGGTATTTAAAAAGTTATTAGACATCGGTGATATCATCGGTGTAAAAGGATATGTGTTTACGACGCAGATGGGGGAAATCTCCGTTCACGTTCGGGAATTTACGATTTTGTCCAAAGCCTTAAAGCCTCTTCCTGTTGTTAAAGAAGCTGATGGCCAAACCTACGACGCCTTTTCTGACCCAGAAATGCGTTACAGACAGCGTTACGTAGATTTAATTGTGAACCCTTCGGTGAAAGACATCTTCATCAAGCGGGCGAAGATCATCTCTACGATGCGTGCGATGTTTGACGAAAGGGGCTGGTTAGAGGTGGAAACACCGGTTCTACAAGCCGTACATGGCGGAGCATCCGCTCGTCCATTTAAAACCCACCACAACACCTTAGATATGCCACTTTATTTGCGTATCGCGAATGAATTGTATCTAAAGCGTTTGATCGTAGGAGGTTTTGATGGCGTTTACGAGTTTGGCAAAATGTTCCGTAATGAAGGAATGGACCGTACGCACAATCCAGAGTTTACCTCATTAGAGTTTTATGTAGCCTATAAGGATTATAACTGGATGATGAACCTGACGGAGTTAATCTTCGAAACGGTGGCATCTCGTTTACACGGAAAAACTAAAATCGCGGTAGGGGAGAATGAAATTGAATTCGCTGGACCTTACCCACGTTTAACTATCTCTGGTGCTATTTTACAGTATTCCGGAGTTGATGTGGATGCACTTTCTGAGGACGAATTACGTGCGAAGTGTATCGAATTCGGTATGGAAGTGGATAAGGGTATGGGAAAAGGAAAGTTGATCGACGAATTATTCGGAGAAAAAGTAGAAGCCAACTTAATTCAACCGACATTTATTACGGATTATCCTGTCGAGATGTCTCCATTAACTAAGAAGCACCGTTCGAAAGAAGGTTTAGTGGAGCGTTTTGAATTATTCGTGAATGGAAAAGAGATTGCGAACGCATATTCGGAGTTAAATGACCCGATCGATCAGAAAGAACGTTTCGAAGATCAATTAGCTCTGGCTGCACGTGGCGACGACGAAGCGATGGCGATGGATCATGATTTCATCCGTTCATTAGAATATGCGATGCCTCCAACCTCTGGTATTGGTATTGGTATCGACCGTTTGACGATGTTAATGACGAATCAATCGTCTATCCAAGAGGTATTATTCTTTCCTCAGATGCGTCCAGAGGTGGTGAAGGAAGTGGATTCAGAATCTGCTTTTGCCGAAAGAGGTATTTCTGAAGTATGGATTCCTGCTTTACAAAAGATGGGTATCTTAACATTAGAAGCATTAGATGCAGCAAACCCGAATAAAGTGTTTAATGACTTAGGCGGAATGCGCAAGAAATTGAAGATTGACGCGGCGATGCCGACTAAGGATGAAGTGACAGCTTGGATTCAGGGCTAGTCTTTTCGATATGCATAAAAAAAGCCTTCTGAAAAGAAGGCTTTTTTATTTCTCTTTAACTAGAGATCAATGTTGCAATTTTCGTAGGTAAACCTAAATATATATTGTAAATAAAGATTTTCTCTAATCAAAAAAACGAAAGAAAAATTAGATTTTCTTTACGTTGATAGCGTTTGCACCACGCTTTCCATCAGTAACTTCATAAGATACTGAATCATTTTCGCGGATAGTAACACCTGAAAGGCCAGTTACGTGTACGAAAATGTCTTCACCTGTTTGATCGTCAACGATGAATCCGAAACCTTTCGTCTCGTTGAAAAATTTTACTTTACCAGTTTGCATAAAAAAAATGTTAAAAATATTAATGCCATCCAGATGAAAGTCTTTCAAGCTCTCAAATGTAGAGAAAAAACAATTGCATGCAAGACTTTTCAAATAAATATTCCATTATTTTAAAATATAATATAAATATTAACATATTTTATATAATTATTTTAATCTAATGTAAATTGCATTTAATATTGAGTAAATTTGTCTAATTGAATATCACCCTATGGAAAAACTGAAATTTTTTGTTGAGAATCAGGCATTTGGCGTGTGTACTCGCTTAGGAGAGAAGTTGAATATTTCCACGAGTTCCATTCGATTGTACTTCATCTACACCTCGTTTATCACGATGGGATCGCCAGTTATTATTTATTTGATTTTGGCATTTTGGATGAATATCCGACGCTATCTGCGTCAACGTAATAACCCGAGTGTTTGGGATATTTAAAAATTCAATTGATTGAATTTCTTTTTGTCTTGTAGGAAGTAGGCTTTTAATATACTGCCCTTAAAACTCTGTGGCCACATTTTTTGTAGGTTAGCCGGTAAGTTGTGTTTGTCTTTTAGCGTAAAAAGGTAGACGTAAAATCCGTAATGTGCTTTTAGGATAGCTGTAAAAGAGGAGATCTTTCCTTCGCTTAAGAATTTAATTCCAGCCACCCCATCTAAGATCATTCGCATGAAAAGAGTCAAGAAGCGCTGTGAGGGTTCTAGGTTTTTGTAAAGTAAAATCAGGTTGTTGCGGAAATTCAAATAGGTTTTGAAAGGATTTTCTTTGTTTAAAGTGCCACCTCCCACATGTAGTACTTCACTTTCCGCAACTGCGGCAATCGTATATCCGGCTCTCTGCATTCTCCAGCACAAGTCGATTTCTTCCATGTGGGCAAAAAGGTAGGCATCTAATCCTCCCACTTGTTTGTACGCCTCAGCTCGAACCATTAAGCAGGCTCCAGTAGCCCAATTGACAGTGGAAGTAGTGTATTGACCTTCGTTCTTTTCGAGTGTATCGAATAAACGCCCACGACAAAAGGGATATCCATAAGCATCCCAAAAACCGCCCGCCGCACCTGCATACTCAAAAAAATCTGGTTGATGGTAATCTAGTAGGAAAGGTTGTGCCGCTCCCAGCTGGGGATTTGATTCAAAATAACGTACTAAAGGGGGAAGCCAATCTTTGCGTGGCGCAATGTCTGAATTCATTAAGACAAAATAGTCGGCATTGATTTGGGCTAAAGCATAATTATATCCTCCAGCATAACCTAGATTTTCTGACCATGCTATGACTGATACACTTGGGAAATCTGAAGCTAATAAGGTTAATGAATCATCTGAAGACCCATTGTCTGCCACATAAATCGCCGCATCCTGGGTGTTCTCTAGGACGATAGGCAGGAAGTCGGCTAAGAATTTCCGACCATTGTAATTTAAAATGACGACGGCGACAGACATGGCACAAAGGTAATTGAAATCGGTCAAATTAGAATTTCTTTCAGAAAGATGTATTTTTGTTGCTTCATTAACAACCTAACACCGTATGTGGTCCAGTATTTTTCGCAAGAAATCCATCGATAAAATCATTTCAGATCAAGTAGAGATAGAAAGCATAGAAGGTAATTCTATGGACCGCAATTTAGGTGTTCGGGACCTAACCTTCATGGGGGTGGCTGCGATCATAGGCGCGAGTATTTTCTCTGCCATCGGTCAAGCTTCAGCTAATGGAGGTCCCGCTGTTTCCATGTTATTTGTATTTACGGCGATGGCCTGCATGTTCACGGCTTTCTGTTATGCCCGTTTCGCTGCGACGGTGCCCATTTCCGGTAGCGCTTACACTTATGCCTATACGAGTTTAGGGGAGATTGTGGCTTGGATTTTAGGTTGGAATTTGCTTTTAGAATATGCCATTTCGAATGTAGCAGTGGCCATTTCTTGGTCAAAGTACTTTGTGGATCTATTAGAGGGCTTAGGGGTTCATGTGCCGGAGTTTATGACGATGGATTATTTATCTGCCAAAAGAGCCTTCACCGAAACCACTTCCGCACTAGCGAGCGGTCAGAAATTTGAAACCTTATCGGTAAATCTGAGAGAAGGTTTCACGGCTTATCAATCTGCACCCACGATTTTTGGGTGGCATTTTGTGGCTAATATTCCTGCGCTTTTGATCACGGTAGCCATTACGTATTTAGTATACATAGGCATTAAAGAATCTAAAAACACGAACAATATTTTAGTGGTGTTGAAGCTGTTAGTCATCATGATTGTGGTGGGAGTAGGGGCCTTTTATGTGCAGGTGGAAAACTGGACGCCTTTTGCGCCTAACGGAATGGCGGGGGTTTTGAAAAGCGTGGCGGCCGTATGTTTTGCCTACATCGGTTTCGATTCCATTTCCACTACGGCTGAAGAGTGCAAGAATCCGCAGCGGGATATTCCCAAAGCCATGATGTATGCCTTAATCATCTGTACCGTCTTATATGTGTTAGTGACTTTGGTTTTAACGGGTATCGTGCCGTCGGGGAATTTAGCAGGAATTGAGGATCCCTTGGCTTTCATGTTTATGCAGGTCGGTTTGCCGGGAGTTGCTGGTATTGTAGCGGCAAGTGCGGTGATCGCTTTAACCTCAGCCTTATTAGTCTATCAATTAGGCCAGCCGCGTATTTGGATGACCATGTCTCGGGATGGATTACTTCCAAAAGCCTTTTCCCGCATTCACAAAAAATACCGAACACCCTCGTTCTCCACGATCATGACAGGAGTTTTAGTCGGTGTACCAGCCCTATTTGCGAACCTAGAAGAGGTGATTAACCTCAGTAGTATCGGTACGCTTTTTGCCTTCGTTTTAGTGTGTGGAGGAGTTTTAGTCCTTGACTTAGATCCTGAAAATCAAAAGAAATCCAAGTTTAAGATCCCCTACATGAATGCCAGCTACTATGTAGGAATTGCCTTGGTTGCCGCCATTTATTTAATCATATCTTCGGGTGTTAATCCAGGCGAATGGCTTCAAGGATTGTATTCAGGCGAAGCGAAAGCTGATCACGCCATTATGGGAGGTTTCTTCTTGATTTGGGCAGTGATGGCCTACTTCAGTGTAACAAAGAAGTTGTCTTTAATTCCTGTATTAGGCTTATTAGTTAATCTGTATTTAATGACCCAAATGGGTTCTACGAACTGGGAGCGCTTTATGTACTGGTGCTTGGCAGGTGTTGTTATTTATTTTGGGTATAGTTATCGGAAGTCGAAATTGAATGTAGAGTAGATAAGAGAGTATAGAGTAGAGATATGGATAACAAAAAAGGGAGCATTTGCTCCCTTTTTTGTTAAGTCCGAAGGAAATAAGTCTGGAGGTAAAATAACCCCCTCTATACTCTCTACTCTATAATCTCTACTCTAGTCTCGACTTCTTCCATTCAACAAGTTCAAATAATAAAGCAATTGCGCCAGCATACCCAGAGCAGCTACCACATAGGTCATGGCAGCCCACCAAAGCGCATCTTTCGACATCGCGTATTCTGCAGGCGTAACAATTCCTTTTTCTTTGATCCAGTTTAAGGCTCTATTCGAGGCATCGAATTCGACGGGTAAAGTGACGAGGCTAAATAGGGTAGCCATCGCGAAAAGTGCGACTCCAATCGCTAAAAGCGTGGTGTTTCCTGTCGAATACAGAGCAAACATGCCTATCATCAATAGGATGGGCATAAATCCATTCGCGATGCTCAACATAGGGACCATGGCGCTACGGAACTGTAAGAAAGCATAGGCTTTCGCGTGTTGCACGGCGTGGCCACATTCGTGGGCAGCTACCGCAGCTGCTGCGGCATTGCGGCCGTGGTAGACATCTGCGCTTAAATTAACCGTTTTGTCCGCTGGATTATAGTGATCCGTTAATTGACCTTCCACTGAAATGATACGAACATCGGTGATTCCGTGATCTGCTAACATTTGAGCGGCAATTTCTTGTCCAGATAAATTGCTTTGCAATGGTGTTTGAGAATAGGTTTTGAATTTTGATTTTAGTCGCCAAGAGATAAGCATACCTGCGACTCCAAAAATAATGGCAATGAAATACATAGGATTATTGTTTTAGTTTTTGAATAATTTTAGTGGTGGAGTAATCTGGCACAATCGCGATCGTTTTTACTGCTCCGCCGGCGGCTAGAACTTCTTTGGCCCCTACAATCGTCTCAATGGTATAATCGTCACCCTTCACAAGTACATCAGGAGTCAGTGCTTGAATGAGTTCGAGGGGAGTGGATTCGCCAAAAATAATCACCATCGAAACGAATCCCAGTGCGGCGATCAGACGAGCGCGAGCATATTCAGAATTAACGGGTCTTTCGACCCCTTTTTCTAGGGTACGAACGGAGGCATCGGAATTAACCGCAACGATCATTTTAGTGCCAAATTCACTCGATTTTTCCAAGTAGTCCACATGACCTAAATGCAAAATATCGAAGCATCCATTCGTGAAAACGACTTTGTCTTCAGCAGTTTTCCAGGCTTTACGACGCTCAATGGCTTCAGATAGCGTGACAATTTTATGTTCAGTTCTATTCGACACGGGACGAAATTTTGGGTAAAAATAAGGTAAGTATAAAACTAAATCCACCTAATAACAAAAGGGTAATCATTTGAGTTCCGTGGAAAAAGGTGGCTAGCATGAAGCCATCTTTGTAGGATAAAGAATAAAAGACAAAGGCCGAGGCAACCAGGCTATGGTAAGCGCCTATTCCGCCTTGGGTAGGAGTGGCCATCCCAAAAGTGCCCATCACTAAAACAGTTAATGCGGCGCTAAGGCCTAGGTTTTCGCTGATGGGGAAGGCTAAAAATAAGGTATAGGTGCTCAAGTAATAGCATAACCAAATTCCCATGCTGGTGGCGATAAATTGGCCAGGTTTTGCTAAGTTTCGGATGCTACCGATACCAGCGATCCAGCCTAGGATCATTTTTCCTACTTTGGATTCGGCGCCAATGTTTTGGAGAAAATCTTTAAACTTCCATAACACCACTAAACCGATTAAACCCAGAATAGAAGCTGTGATAATTAAGGTGCCGGATGGTAAATGAAGAGTAGGGAATAGGCTGTTTTGCAAGGGTTCCCATTCAAATATAAAGGTGATTCCGACTAGCACTACCAGGCTCAATAAATCCACAATTCTTTCGGTGATTACTGTACCAAAAGATTCCTCAAAAGGGATATCTGCGGTCTTTTTCAAAGAGCCACAGCGAGAAACTTCGCCTAATCGAGGGACGAGAAAATTAGCAAAATAGCCGATTAATACGGCAGAAAAGGTGCGGGTTGTGCCCGGTTGATATAACATGGCACCCAATAATTGTTCCCAACGCATGGCTCGCAATAGATGCGAGAGTATGGCAATCACCACCGAAACCGCAACCCAGTTGTAATCTGCTTGCTGGAAGGTGCTTAGGATATCATTCCAATGCAATTGGCTTTTGGAAAAAGCCCAATACAACAAGCCTGCAGCCAGTAAACTAGAAATGAGGTATTTTACGATTGACTTAAGCATAGGGTTGTGGAATCAAAAGGCAAATTAAAGACCTTTCATTGTATAATGATGGTGATAATCCGATTATTTTTTTGTATTTTTGTATTGTTTTTTGGGGTAATTTGCCCCTAGTAATCAATTTAGAATGGCCAAATTACGTATTCTTTACGTTTCAAGTGAGGTAGATCCTTTTCAAAACACGTCAAAAATTGCTGATTTCGTACGCGCTCTTCCTACAGCTATGCAGGAGAGAGGGATGGAAATTAGAATTTTAGTGCCACGATTCGGTTCGATCAATGAGCGTAAAAACCGATTGCACGAAGTGGTTCGTCTTTCAGGTATTACCATTCCAATGGGTGAGGAAGAAAAACCTTTGACCATTAAAGTAGCGAGTATTCCGGCTGCGAAATTACAAGTATACTTCATCGATAACGAAGATTATTACCAACGTAAATATGTGTTAACTGACAAGGAAGGCACATTTTACCCAGATAATCACGAACGTGCTATTTTCTTCTGCAAAGGAGCGTTAGAGACGGTTGTGAAGTTAGGTTGGGCTCCAGATATCATTCATTGCAATGATTGGATGTCTAGTTTAGTGCCTTTGTATATTTCGACGCATTACCAAAATCACCCGATCTACAAGGATTCAAAAACTATTTTCTCTCCACACAATTCTGCCTTTGATTTTACGTTTGAAGCAGACGATCTAATCGAAAAAGTGAAGATCGGAGACTTAGATGAAGCGCACCTAGGTAGCTTAGCTGGAGGCAATTACGAGGCATTTATTAAAATAGGTGCAGAGTACGCTGACAAAATAGTATCATTAGTAAATGCGGATAATAGCCGTATTCAATCGATTATTGATGAATATCAACAAAAAACCTCTCAAAACATTGCCGATAATGACCTCGATTTCTTCGAAAAAACGTACTTGGAAATGTCCGGCAATTAAATGGGTAGGAATTCTTTCCTTATTCCTTGCTTCCTGTGATACACCTAAAGAAATCGGCGACGATTTGTTTAGTGTGGAGGTGGGATTAAATTACTCTGATACCCTGACGATTAAGTCGTCGACGGTATTGATCGATTCAATCTATACGGGTTCGCCTAATACCTTATTGGTAGGTAGTTTTAATCACCCTGTTTTAGGAGTAGCGGAATCTGCGGTTTTCACTCAGGTGTCTAATATCGATACTTTATTTGCGAAAAGTACGTCCGTTTATGATTCCTTAACCTTGCGTTTAGCCTATGCTAGCTACCAAGGAGATACAACAAAAACACAAACCTTAAGCGTTTATCGGTTATTAGATAGCTTAAACAGAGGGACAGATTATTTTGCTAATTCGTCCATCCGAACAGATCCTACCGTTTTAGGGCGTCATACTTACACACCGCGTCCAATTCGCACGAAAGCGATGAATGGGGATTCGATACGCTATGACACACTTCGTTTCCGTATGTCGGACACTTTTGGCCGAGAATTATTGAGCAAATATGCGGATGCGAAAGTGGCTGCGGGAAGTAAAGGTTTTAGAGATTATTTTCCTGGTGTTTTGTTTAAGTCAACGTCTACTTCGTCCTCTGCGGCGATGATAGGCTTTAACCCAGGCTATTCTCGCATGACTTTGCATTTCCATAATCCAGGAGATACATTAAAGTATTACATGGATTATTATTTCAGTCTTTCGAATGCCCTTTATCCTGAATTATTAGCGCGTTTTAATCAAATTAAATCCACTAAATCGGGCGCTTTAGCAGGTCTTCAAAATCCAGGTAATTTAGTTCCTTCCACGGCAACTAGTGGATTGACTTATATACAAGCGGGGACTGGAGTGGCGACGAAAGTAGAATTTCCTTATTTGTTAAACCTTAAAGGGAATCGTAATATAGCTGTGAATAAGGCAGAATTAGTCTTGACTGCAGCAGACAATATTGATTTGCAAAACACGATTGGTCAACTATCTATCGTAGAAACGAATGCAACAAATCGTACTTTACGTAATTCGTATGGTTTAAAATACTTGTTGTCTGAGGGAGGTTCTTCGGTGCTAACTGCGGCCATTGACCCTAGTTCGAAAACCTATACGTTTAATGTAACGACTGCGATGCAGTCCCTATTAGTGGGTAAGCAAGCGAATACGGGTTGGTTAATCACTCCGGCATTGACTTCTAATTCATCTGGAAATACAAGGATTATAAATGAAAGTGCGCGTTTTGTGCCTTTGCAAGCCTTGAAAGCCCGTTTGAAAATCTATTATTCTTATATTGCCAAATAAACTCCGGCATCCATGGCGAATCTACGGGTAAGCTTAGTACAAACCGATTTAGTTTGGGAAGATCCAGCGGCTAATTGTGCTCAATTAGAGGAAAAATTAGCTGTTTTGGCGGGAGAAACGGATGTTATTGTTTTACCTGAAATGTTTGCTACCGGCTTTTCAATGTCTGAAACAGGGGCAGAAATAGGAAAGGGACCCGCCCTTCAGTGGATGCAATTGCAGGCGAATCGCCTAGGAGCCTTAGTCATCGGCTCTTTAAAAGTAAAACAACAGAATTTCTTCTATAATCGATTGTACGCGGTGAAGCCTGATGGGTCTTTCCTCTCCTATGATAAACGCCATTTATTCCGAATGGGAGGTGAACACGAGTTTTATCAGGATGGCAATCAGCAAGTGATTGTTACCTACAAGGATTGGAAATTAGCTTTATTTATCTGTTATGACCTGCGATTCCCGGTTTGGTCTCGCAATGTGAATATGGCCTATGATGCGGCTATTTATGTGGCTAATTGGCCGGCTCCGCGTGCACAGGCTTGGAGAACATTGTTGCAAGCTAGAGCGATTGAAAATCTATCCTATGTAATCGGAGTGAATCGCGTAGGAACTGACGCAAATGAGCTATCCTATGCAGGAGATTCCTTGCTAGTCGACTTTAAAGGGGGCTTGCAACTTGATCTTTTAGGGGATGACCAGATTCAAACGAGTGAATTGTCTGCGACTGATTTAGCGGAATTTAGAGCAAAATTCCCTGCCCACTTAGACGCAGACGCGTTTACGCTGTCTTCTCTTTAAAGAACTTCTCTAGGTCTTTTATTTCCTTCATGGGACTATCACAAACTAGTTTTCCTTGGTGTATCAGCAATACGCGGTCGCAGATAGCTTCTACTTCGGATAGGATGTGGCTAGAAAATAAGATAATGCGATTTTTCTGCAGGCTTTGAATCAAATTTCTGATTTCATCTCGCTGATTAGGATCTAAACCACTCGTAGGTTCATCTAAAATGAGAAGGCGAGGGTCGTGTAATATGGCCTGTGCAATGCCTACGCGTTGTTGGTATCCCTTCGAAAGTTCGTTTATTTTCTTGTGAGCCTCTTTTTGAAGACCTACCCATTCGATGACCTCTTGAATGCGGGATTCGAGATTTTTGATTTGATGTATATTTCCAATAAACGCTAAAAACTCACGAACATACATTTCTGGGTAAAGGGGGTTGTTTTCAGCCAGGTATCCGATGTGTTTTTTTAGTTCGATGGCTTGATCATGGGGGTCTTTTCCATCCAGTATCACGCGGCCAGAGGATGGCTGTATAAGCCCCAAAAGCATTTTTAAGGTCGTCGATTTTCCCGCTCCATTGGGACCTAAAAATCCCACGATTTGGCCTTCTTCTAAACGAAAGTTTAGCGCTTGTACGGCAGATTGTTTTCCGTAAGTTTTACTCAGATTTAGGGCCTCGATGAACATAATAACAAAGGTAGTTAAAAAGGGAATTATTTCGTGTAACTTTGTGTTTCTGATTCAAATGCCTAAAAAATGCTAGATAAAATTCGCTTAGACCGTATTGAAGATGCCTTGGAAGATATTCGCCAAGGAAAAATAATTATAGTTGCTGACGATGAAGATCGGGAAAATGAAGGCGACATGATTTGTGCTTCGGAGGCGATCACGCCTGAAATAGTGAACTTTATGATTAAGGAGGCTCGCGGATTAATGTGTGTGTCCTTAACGGACGAGCGTTGCCAAGCTTTAGGGCTAGAAATGATGGTGAATCAAAACACCACATCGCACGAAACACCTTTTACCGTTTCAGTCGACTTATTAGGAAATGGTTGCACGACAGGTATTTCGGCTTCTGACCGCGCAAAAACGATTCAAGCATTAGTAAATCCAGCTACACAACCCTCGGATTTAGGCCGTCCGGGACATATTTTTCCTTTAAAATCTCGTACCGAAGGCGTTTTACGTCGCACGGGTCACACAGAAGCTTCGATGGATTTTGCCCGCTTAGCCGGTTTTCAACCTTCTGGCGTGTTAATCGAAGTATTAAATGAAGATGGAAGTATGGCTCGTTTGCCTGATCTTCGATTGATTGCGGATAAGTTTGATTTGAAATTAGTGACCATTAAAGATTTGATCGAATACCGATTAGCGAAGGAATCTTTAATCAAGCGCGAAATTGGTGTGAATATGCCTACGGAGTGGGGATCTTTTGAATTAGTGGCTTTCAAGCAAATTAATACGGGAGACACGCATTTAGCTTTGATCAAAGGGAGCTGGGAGAAAGACGAGCCGGTGATGGTTCGTGTTCATAGTTCGTGTGTAACGGGGGATATTTTTGGTTCTTGCCGTTGTGATTGTGGAGAGCAATTGCATGCAGCGATGGAGATGGTGGAGAAAGAAGGTAAGGGTGTAATATTATACATGTTCCAAGAAGGCCGAGGAATCGGACTACTGAATAAATTGAAAGCTTATAAATTACAAGAGCAAGGCCGTGATACGGTGGAAGCGAATTTAGAATTAGGCTTTGCGATGGATGAACGCGACTATGGAGTAGGGGCCCAAATCTTACGTGATTTAGGCATTCACAAGATTCGATTAATCTCTAATAATCCGAAGAAAAGAGCCGGGTTAATGGGCTATGGATTAGAAATAGTAGATTCTATCGGTATTGAAATTCCTGCTAATCCACACAATAAGAAATACTTAGAAACAAAAAGAGATAAAATGGGGCACGCGATTCGGTAGAACCACGCGCCTTTTATTTATTGATTCCCTAGGATGATGGGAGCACTTTTTCCTCCCATAATGATCACTTTGGCATTAGGGGATTTGGCTAATTCTTTTTGGGCAATAATCGACTCATACTGCAATTGCTTGTCGCTCAAACCTGTCGATAAAATCTTCTGGTAATCAGCAATACCTTGCGCTTCAACCCGCTTTCTTTCTGCCTCTTGCTTCTCTTTTTGTAAGACGAACTGCATCTTTTGTGCGTCCTGTTCTGCATTGATTTTCGACTCAATCGTCTGCTTCACAGAGGTAGGTAAGTTGATATTGCGAATTAATAATTGCTCTAAAACCAAACCTCTTTTCTTGAAGTTCTTTTCGATATCTTGGTAGATACGTTGTTGGAATTCATTACGCTTTAAGGAATAAAGGGCCACTGCATCATAATAAACGGCATTATCCCGAATCATCGTACGGGTAATCGGGCGAACAACCTTATCTTTATAGTCCTCACCTATTTCTCGTAACACGCGGGGTGCTTCGGAAGGGATGATACGGAAAAGCACGGTTAAATCAACGACTACTTCAAGACCATCTGCGGTTAAAACGCGGATGGCATCGTCCCCTTGTCTGTCCCCTTCATCATGTACGCTAGACATCGTATAGTTTTGAGTTTTAGCATCGAATACCACCACTTTAGCTAATGGATTAACAAAATTTAGGCCGCTATTTAGGGTAGAGCTTTGAACCTTACCAAATACACTTTGGACCCCAACTTCACCTGCATCCACTTGGACTACGGCTGAGCTTGTTAATCCGAGAAGCGCGAATGCCGCGCCTACTATTTTTAATGTTTTACTGTATTTCGAGAATACAAGGTTAGGATTAGCGATCGCATTTCCTGCGACAAACAAAAGAATCCCTAAGAAGATCAAAAACATATTTTTTAGATTTAAATGTGGTCAAATTTATCATAAAGTATTCAATAATCCCTAATTTTGAATATGATTGAAATCAGAGGTTTGTCTAAATCTTTTAACGGTCGTGTCATACTCGATGACATTCATGCGAAATTCCAACAAGGAAAGACGAATATGGTCATCGGGGGTAGTGGGACAGGGAAATCTGTATTACTGAAATGCATGATCGGGATTTTAGTTCCAGAGCAAGGCCAGGTCCTTTACGATGGTCGTGATTTCCTGACGGCCCATTCAGATGTGGTGAAAGAGATTCGCCGGGAAATGGGTGTTCTTTTCCAAGGAGGGGCTCTTTTTGATTCAAAATCGGTCTTAGAAAACGTTCGTTTTCCACTAGACACCTTAACTTCCCAAACGCTCGAAGAAAAAAATGCGCAAGCGATGCTTTGCCTTCAACGCGTAGGGTTAGAAAATGCGGCCTTGTTAATGCCCTCGGAGATTTCTGGCGGTATGAAAAAGCGAGTAGGTATTGCGAGAGCTATTGTGATGAACCCGAAATATTTATTTTGTGATGAGCCTAATTCAGGGCTAGATCCCTTAACTGCGGTTAAAATTGACTACTTGATTCAAGAAATCACACAGGAATACAATATGACGACTGTCGTTATTTCGCATGATATGAATTCAGTGATGCGGATGGGCGAATCGATTATTTTCTTGAAGGAAGGGAAAAAGATTTGGGAAGGCAATTCAGCTACCTTAAATCATTCTGGAGAGCCTGCTTTAGAGGAGTTTTTATCAACTAAATTATTTTAATATGTTTTCTCTGCGAGCATACAATACGTTCGGGATTGAGGCGCAAGCAAGTCAATTCGTGGAGATCAGTTCTGTTGAGCAATATGTTGCCTTACGTAAATCAGGCGAATACGCTCATTTAAATCACTTTTTTTTAGGTGGAGGAAGCAATGTGTTACTGACTAAAAATCAGGATGCGCTTGTAGTCAAGATCTCCATTCCTGGGATATCGATAGTACAGGAGGAGGTGGATTTTGTCTGGGTTAAAGCAGGAGCAGGAGTCGTGTGGGATGAATTTGTACAGTATACCGTGAATCAAGGTTGGTCTGGTTTAGAGAATCTATCTTTAATTCCTGGTACGGTGGGTGCTGCGCCTATGCAGAATATTGGTGCGTATGGAGCAGAAATAAAAGATACGTTTGAATCCTTAGAGGCACTGAATTTAGCCACTTTAGCCATCGATATTTTTGATGCCAAAGCTTGTGCTTTTGGCTACCGAGAAAGTTTCTTCAAGCGTGCCGGAAAAGGGCAGTATTTAATTAGTTCGGTTACTTTTAAATTAGCGAAAAAACCTTCCGTGAAAACATCGTATGGAGCCATTCAGGAGGTTTTAGCGACGAAAGGTATAACGCAGCCTTCTATCCGCGATGTGGCTGACGCGGTGATCGAAATTCGTAAAAGCAAATTACCTGATCCCAAAGAAATCGGTAACTCAGGTAGCTTCTTCAAAAATCCGACAGTATCTGCCAGTGAAGCATCTCGACTAGTTGCCGAATATCCAGGGATTCCCCATTATCCGGTAGAAGGCAGTACAGACGTTAAGTTTCCAGCGGGTTGGTTTATTGAAAAAGCCGGTTGGAAAGGATTTCGACGTGGTGACGCAGGTGTACATGCAAAGCAAGCACTTGTTCTAGTGAATTATGGGAACGCGACAGGTGGGGAGATTTTGGCCTTATCGGAAGAAATAAAGAAATCGATTTTAGACACTTTCGGGGTCGTATTAGAGACCGAAGTAAATATTTTATAACATGACATTACCGACTTTAGAAAATTTAGGAAAAGGCCCCTTCTTTTTAATGGCAGGATCTTGCGCGATCGAGAGCAATGACCTTGCTTTTGAAATTGCAGAGAAAATCGATGGTCTGACGAAGGCCATGGGAATTCCCTATATTTTCAAAGGTTCCTACCGCAAGGCTAATCGGACAAAAATTGATTCCTTCACTGGAATCGGTGATATCAAAGCGTTAGAAATTCTTCAAGCGGTAGGAAAACACTATGCTTTGCCTACGGTGACTGATATTCACGAGAGTTCAGAAGCAGCCATGGCTGCAGCTTATGTGGATGTTTTACAAATTCCAGCCTTCCTTTGTCGCCAAACGGATTTATTAGCCGCCGCCGCTCAAACCGGCAAAGCAGTCAATATCAAAAAAGGTCAATTTATGTCTGGCGCTTCCATGCGGTTTGCCGTTGAAAAGGTATTGCATGAAAATCCAGATGCAGTGGTTTACTTAACAGATCGCGGTAATTCATTCGGATATGGTGATTTAGTCGTGGATTACCGTAATCTTCCAGAGATGTCGGCCATGAATGTGCCAGTCATTATGGATTGCACCCACTCCCTACAACGCCCTAATCAAACGACGGGAGTAACAGGAGGTCAGCCAGCATTGATCGAAACAATCGCGAAGGCGGCTATTGCAGTAGGAGCAGATGGAATCTTTATCGAAACGCATCCAAATCCATCCGTAGCGAAATCTGATGGAGCTAATATGCTACCATTGGATCAATTGGAAGCGCTTTTAGAGAAACTCTTACGCGTTCGCGAAGCGATCGTTTAATGCATTTTATAGCTGATTTGAAGGGTAATATCTGTTTTTGATGTCCCTTCAATCGCATCTAATCCAGTCCCAATTTCTGTTCGATCCTGATAACGGATCTGTGCCCACTTAGCCGCCAATTGAATTTCTTTATTCCATTGAAAGGCGATAACGAGGTTCGTTTTTAAGGCCACTCCAGTAAAAGCAGGTAATAAAAAGGAGAAGGGTACACCAGGTTCGTAGGCATATAATCGCGTATCATAGGAAGGCGAATTCACATAAGCAATTCTGGCTTGCAGACTCCACTTGCCCTGATCCCATTTTATATCGTGTAAAATCAAATAGCCTATCTCGGATCCTAATCGAGAAGCCATCGCGCGTAGGTGAAAGTCCCAGGATTTTAACGCTATATAATGCCCATCTAGACTAATTTGCAATAGATCATGGTCCTCTTTTCGAGTCCATTTTCCTTGAATGAATCCTCTAGCGATGTGCCGCTTTTCCCATTGCAGGCGTGACAAGACTTCCCATCCGGAGGTATTTGCTTGTATTACCTGGTATTTAGGCCCAGGGAAGCGATAAAAATCAAGATAGGAACTTAGTCTTATTTGCCGCGAAATCTGATAGCTATGGCCAAGGAAAAGGCCTATCTCATTCAGATTCTCTGAGTTCTCTGATAAACCATTCGATTTAGGACTAAAATATCCGGAAGAATAGAGTCGAAACAAATAGGAGAGGTCCATTTTTTTTGAAAGTGATGTTGCCCCAGATTGCAATATTGAGTATTGCTGCTGCCCTGCGAAGGCAAATTCGCCTACCATCCGAATATTTCGGATAGGGTATTGAAAGTTAATGGAGTAGTTCTTTAGTGTGGAGCCTGACCATTCCGGCTTTTTATAACCTACTCCCAGGGGTTTAGGTAAAGACCACTCAGTTAGAACTGCGTTAAATTGAAGTATGAGTGGAATGGATAATGGGGAATAGATGAGGTTAGCCCCCCCGGTTTTTTCTTCCATCGCCTGTGAGTGGCTTATTTCGGATGCTGTTCTGTGGAAGCCATCCTCGACCCTGGATCGCAGGTATTTTTGGCCTAAAGAATCAACCCCTGTCGTGGCGTCTAGATTGCGATAAGAAGCAAAAGTTTGCATGCGTAAAAATTCCGTCAGTTTCAGGGTGGTGTTTAGGCCTCGGTAAAAGCCATATTCAACGCTAGAGCTATACGCTAACCCACCTAAATTAAATTTCTGGGTCGCCTTAATACTTTCAAAACTCTTACCCAGAGAGAATCCCCCTGATTGAACTAATCCCTGCCCCCATTGATTCACAAAGTCGCCCACAATGATTTTTTCTAAAATACCTTTTGATTTAAATTCGATAAAACCACTGCTAAAGTCGCTGAGGTCTTTTTCTCCCGCATCTTTCTGTAAAAGAAATCCGATTCGAAGATTCGAATTGAGCTGTCCCCGGTAGCGCAAGGTTTGATTTGTGCGATCGCCCACATACCGTACTTTACTTTTTAAGTCGGGGTCTGTGAATCCCTTCTTTGTCTCAGCAGTCCAATCTGTTTTAAAGAGTAGTTGATGGGTAGTAGAACTCAGCTTCCACCAGCGTGGACTTAGTGGATTGCAAATAAGGAAGTCTTTCGTTCTGCGAAGGAAGTCTAGATCCCAGGAGGGAATGGTTTGGAGCTCTAAAATCGATTGAAATGTACCGATTTGCTTGCGAAAGGCTAAGAATTCGCTAATCTGTAGTGAGCTAAACAGAAGGGAAGATTGAAGCTCTTCTTCTGTAACTAAATTAATGTTCAGTGGATTAGCTAAATAGTAATCGAAACTGGATTGCTTTTCTTCTTCCTCTTCCGTGGAAATTTGTGAAAAGACGGAAAAAGAGCAAAGCAAAAGCAGGATCGTTTTCAAGCGTTTTTTTTCTTGAAATTACCTAGCCTTTGACTATTTTGAGGGAAGGAAACTGATAATGAAAATCAGTTAGTTGAACTTTCGTTCAATGATAGTATGTAGCTCATCCCAGATTGCCTCATTTTCAGCGGCACGGTATGCTTGGTAGCGATTCATTAACTCGGAGGCCCAAGTACTCGCTTCTGCTTCGTTATCGATAAACTGAATCAGAGATTCTAATTGTTCCACATCGCCTTGGAATAATTCTTGAATGAATTTAATGCGTTGGTGTAAAGGAAGGGTGTCTGCAATGCGTTGAGTCATTTGAGACTCCACTTTCGACTTCAGCGAATCAGTTGAACCACTTAAAAGGTCTTTCAATCGCGTATATTCTTCCTCCGTCGAATCTTCTAGGCTTTCTGGCGCTTTGAAATACACATCGGTGGTTAATAAGTCAAATGGCTCCGCGGGTGTTTCAGCGGCAGGGTAATTGAAAGGTTCAGCAGGAGTTTCAGCGGCAGTGAAGTTGAAAGATGGCTCCGCAGAAGTCTCGTATGGGATAGAAACCGGTTCATCTAGCACTGGGGCATCCGCTGCCTCATATGAATTCAATAGATCTGCAAAGCTAGGCTGAGCAATCTCAGCGGCAGGTACCGAATGACTTTGAATCCAGGAAGCCCAGATAAATTCAGGGAAGGCTATCTGATAAAGTAATGTCTGTGCGATGCCTGCCCATTTTTCTTCAAAACGTGGGCTATTCCAAGGGAAATTAGGAAACGCTAGAGCGGCTTGAGACGAGTTCAGCTGGGCTAATAATTCAATTTGAATCGTTTCAATGATGGGAGTGGGAACTTCCCAGGCTAATACCTCTTGAAATGTGATCGATTCTGCTGAATCATTCCAATAGTGCAAGAAGATATTCGGTGTAGCCATGTTATGATTTAATTTCTAGTATTTCGCAAGCCATTCGAGCGGCGGTTTGTTCCGCTTTTTTCTTAGAGTATCCTTTCCCTTCGGAGATTTTTTCACCGTCTAGTATCACCAAAGCGGTAAATTCACGGTTATGATGTTCGCCTTCTTGGTCGAGTTCAAACGAAACCTTTTTACCTTCTTTCTGTGCCCATTCAATGAGCATAGATTTGAAGTTGGGGTTGTTTTGAACAACGGCCTCTAAATCGAAATATTGCGTTAGGATCTTTTTAATGATGAAGTTTTGGGTAAACGCAAAACCTTTGTCTAAATAGACTGCCCCTACAAAAGCTTCTAAAGCGTCGCCATACATAGAGGTGCGCGACATAGATGTTTTACGTTGTGCCTCGAACTCGATGACTTCCTCTAACCCTAACTTGCGTCCAATGACGTTTAAGGATTCGCGGCTGACCATTCTTGAGCGGATTTCGGTTAAGAAACCTTCGTCTTTGAAGGGAAACTTTTGGAACAAATACGTCGCCGTAATCATCCCTAGAACAGAATCACCTAGAAACTCTAGGCGTTCATTCGATTCTTTGTAGTTCTGAGAAATACTCTCCTTGGAAGCGGAGGAGTGTAAAAAGGCTAGTCTGTATAAAGTTAAATTATTCGGACTAGCCCCAATAAGATGTGTAACCGATTTCTTTAAGAATTTCTCTCGTTCGTCTAGTCGAATCGGATCTAACCAGTTTAGGAGAGATTTTACGGCCATATTTGTCTTAGATTTTTCTGAAAATAACCGTTGCATTGTGACCACCGAAACCAAATCCGTTGCTCAATGCGACGTCAATTTTACGTGCCTTACCTACGTTTTCTGTCAAGTCGATACGTTGATTGATTTCTGGATCACGGTTAAATACGTTGATCGTAGGAGGTACAAATTGGTGTTGAATGGCTAAAACCGATGCAACAGCTTCTACAGCACCCGCACCACCTAATAAGTGACCTGTCATCGACTTCGTCGAGGAGATCGCTAATTTATAGGCATGCTCACCGAAACAATCAACGATGGCTTTAATTTCTTGTGGATCACCGATTGGAGTCGAAGTACCGTGCGTGTTCACGTAATCTACTTCTTCTGGCTTGATGTTAGCATCTTCTAAGGCATCAATCATCGACAATAAAGCACCATAACCTTCTGGATGTGGAGCTGTAATGTGGTGTGCATCAGAAGAGAAACCTCCACCGATTAATTCCGCATATATTTTCGCACCACGCGCTTTAGCGTGCTCGTATTCTTCTAAAATCAAGGCACCTGCTCCTTCACCTACCACGAAACCATCGCGATCCACATCGTATGGACGCGAAGCCGTAGCTGGATCGTCGTTTCTAGTAGACATCGCGTGCATGGCCGTAAAACCACCTACAGAGGCAATTGTCACTGGAGCTTCAGAACCACCCGTCACACACACGTTAATACGTCCGGTACGAATGTAGTTGAAGGCATCAATGATCGCGTTGTTTGCGGATGAACAAGCCGAAACCGTTACGTAATTAGGGCCACGGAAGCCATTACGGATGGAGATTTGGCCTGATGATGAATCTGCGATCATCTTAGGGATAAAGAAAGGATTGATTTTAGGGGTTCCGTCTCCTTGTCCGAAATAGATCATTTCGTCCTCAAAAGTCTTCAAACCACCGATACCTGATCCCCAGATAACGCCTACTTTGTTCTTATTTAATGTTTCCATGTCAAAATTCGCGTCAGCAATCGCCTCATCAGCGGCTACAACAGCGTATTGTGTAAATGGATCCATTTTACGAGCTTCTTTCGAATTGATAAAATCTTCTACCTTGAAGTTCTTTAATTCACAAGCAAAACGAGTTCTGAATTTTTCCGCATCGAATTTCGTGATAGGACCACAACCGCTCACGCCGTTCTTTAATCCATCCCAATATTCACTTACTGTATTCCCGATGGGGGTTAGGGCGCCTAAGCCCGTGACAACTACTCGTTTTAACTCCATATTCTTGTTATTTATGAATCTGCTTAAAATAAAAAATGTCAATCAGTTCGAGAAATCCCATGGAAAAATCCACCTGATTACTGTTAACTAATTGACATAATTTTTATGGTTGCTTCGATTACTTTGCGTTCTCTTCCAAATAAGTAATAGCTTGGCCTACTGTTTGGATGTTCTCCGCTTGATCATCTGGAATAGAAACAGAGAATTCTTTTTCGAATTCCATGATTAACTCAACTGTGTCTAGAGAGTCAGCTCCCAAATCGTTTGTGAAAGATGCCTCAGGAGTAACTTCTGATGCTTCTACACCTAATTTTTCAACGATGATGCTCTTTACTTTTTCTGCAATATCTGACATTTTAATATTATTTTGGGGTTCAAAAACGATGCAAAGATTAGAATTAAAGTTGAATTTATCAAACAAATTCAATTCTAATTAGCCTGTTCTAGGCTGTTTATCTTAAAAACACAACGATGCTGCGCCTAAAAGACCTGCGTCGTTGCCTAATAAGGCTTTTTTAATAGTTAATTTTTCTAAATAGGCTGGAGTTAACCAATAATTTAATTGCTTTTCCATGCTCGGCAAAATGAAGTCATAAGAGGCTGATAATCCGCCACCTATAAAGATATTCTTGATATCTAGGATGCGAATAAGCGACACTAACATATCGCCTAACATCTTACCTACTTCGTTCCAAATCGCTAACGCTAACTCGTCTCCTTCTTCTGCACCTACCACTAAAGCGGTAGTAGAAATTGTCCCATCGGCTGGAAGAGATGTTTTGCCAGTATAGGCAGCTCGCATGGCTGTTGCCATGAGCAATAACTCTTTTTTACCCACATTACGCTCTAAAACTTTTCCATCGCGGGAAGGGACGTGACCCGGTTCCATCGCATTTCCATCTCCACCTAAGAAGATTTTACGATCGATAACGGCAGCTCCACCTACACCCGTCCCAAGCGTAATAAAAACAAAGTCTTCAGGCATCGTAGCTTTCTCAGGTGAGAAGTAAAATTCACCTAATGCAGCTGCATTGGCGTCATTTTCCATGAAAAAGGCATGCTCTGGGAAACGCTTTTCGAGCATCTCGATCATAGGGGCACCATCAATTTCAGGGATAGCCGTGATCTCGATTAAGGTACGGCGATCTTTAGTTAAGATGCCAGGAAGGCCGATACCTACTTTTTTTACATTCTTGTGTTGGTATAATTGCAGGGCAATTGCATCCGCAAGACGCTCTAAAAAGTGGTGGGATTCTCTCCAAGTAGCAGTGTCATAACTTTGAAAATTGTTGATTTGCCCTGTGTCTGCGTGGACAATGCCCATTTTAACTCCGGTTCCACCTACGTCAATTCCTAAGTATTCTGCTGCTGCCATAATGATGATTTATTGAATTACGAAATTGTCGAATTTTGACGTGAATTTCAAATCAAAAACGGCTCAATTGTAAATTTGCTCGATTTTTTCCAGAATTTGGGTAACTGCAGGGCAGATCAATGCGTTTTTCTGGGTTAAGCCTAAAATGCCCATGATGTTTTTTCGATCGGTGTGTGGGTATTCGCGGCAGGCTTTGGGGCGGTGGTCATAAATACCACACTTGTTATCATTTAGGTCTAAGAAGGGGCAAGGGGCTTTTGGGTACACCCAGTCTCCATCGGAGTCTTGGACTAAATATTCGTCTAAGAAGGCAGACGTTTTCATTCTAAACAAATGAGAAACTCGCTGAATATCGGTGTCATTCCACATCGGGCTCGTCGTGCGGCAACAATTTCCACAGGTTAAGCAATCGGTTTTTTTGAATACCTCCTCATGCGCCTGCAAAAATTGCTGGTCCAAATTCTTCGGTTTTCGAGCGACTAGTTTCTGAATTAATTTCCGGAAGGAGGGATCTTTAGTTTTCGCCATGGAAGCATGAGCGGCATCTAGCCTCGTAGGATTCTGTTTCGCCTAATAAGACGGTTTGTTGTTGTTCTACCTTGCGATACGAATAATGAGCAGCTGCTCCACAGTTCACACAAACGGCATGTACTTTCGTGACGAATTCAGCAATGGCCATTAAACGCGGCATAGGTCCAAAAGGATTGCCTTTAAAATCCATATCCAAACCGGCCACGATGATTCGCTTTCCTTGATTCGCTAAAGTATCGCATACTTCGACAATATTTTCATCGAAGAATTGTACCTCATCTAAGCCTATAACATCGCAATCACCCGCAAGTAACAGGATTTCACCTGAATTATGGACAGGAGTAGAGCGGATGGAATTTTGGTTGTGCGAGACGATATCTTCATCGTGGTAGCGCGTGTCTGCTACAGGTTTGAAGATTTCGACGCGCATTTGGGCAATTTTAGCTCGTTTGAGACGGCGAATCAGTTCCTCTGTCTTTCCAGAGAACATGGATCCGCACACGACTTCAATCCAGCCAGCTGGAGCCTTGCGTTCGGTTGATTTAAATAGGTTGGGTTCTAAAAACAAGGGCGTAAAAAGCCCCTGAATTTGCATTCAGGGGCCATTAATGTAAGATTATTTAGACGAGAAAGTCGCCGAGAAATATTCGCGGTTCATGCGAGCTATGTTCTCTATTGAGATACCTTTAGGGCATTCAGCCTCGCAAGCACCGGTGTTAGAGCAAGCTCCAAAACCTTCTTCATCCATCTGAGCTACCATTGCTTGAGCACGAGTAGCTGCTTCGATTTTACCTTGTGGAAGTAGAGCAAGTTGAGAAACTTTGGCAGATGTAAATAACATCGCTGAAGCATTCTTACAAGCTGCTACACAAGCACCACAACCGATACAAGCCGCTGCTGCGAAAGCATCATCCGCATCATCCTTATTAATAGGTAGGTTGTTCGCATCTTGCGCGTTACCTGTGTTTACCGAGATAAAACCACCTGCCGCAATAATACGGTCAAATGACGAACGATTCACCACTAAGTCTTTGATTACCGGGAATGCACTCGCTCTCCAAGGCTCTACCGTAATCGTTTCGCCATCTTGGAATGAACGCATGTGCAATTGACAAGTCGTCACGCCGCGGTTAGGACCGTGAGGGCGACCGTTAATGTACATCGAGCACATACCGCAGATACCTTCACGGCAATCGTGGTCAAATGCTACCGGATCATCTCCTTCTTCGATCAAACGGTTGTTTAACACGTCAATCATTTCCAAAAATGACATATCTGTGGAGATACCGCTTACCTGGTACGTTTCAAACTTACCAGCTACGCTTGCATTTTTTTGTCTCCAAATTTTGAGTGTCAGGTTTAAATGTCCTTCCATTGTATCGAATTATTTATAAGATCTTTGAGCAATTTTGATGTTTTCGTATTTCAATTCTTCTTTATGAAGCTTGAAAGTCGATTGTTTTTCGTATTCCCAAGCAGCTACATAAGCATACTTTTCGTCATCACGAAGGGCTTCCCCGTCTTCTGTTTGGTATTCCGTACGGAAGTGACCACCACAACTTTCGTTGCGATCTAAGGCATCGATACACATTAACTCCCCTAATTCTAAGAAGTCAGCCACACGGCCAGCTTTCTCTAATTCAGGGTTTAGGTTATCGATTTCACCCGGAATCTTCACGTCAGACCAGAATTCTTTCTGTAAAGCTTGGATCTCCTTGATAGAAGCTTTCAAACCTTCCGCGCTACGAGCCATACCACATTCATCCCACATGATTTTACCTAAACGCTTGTGGAAATAATCAACTGGCTTCGAACCTTTGATGTTCATTAAAGTCTCTAGACGATCACGAACTGCTTTTTCAGCTGCTACGAAATCTTCTGAATCCGTCGACATCGCTGGCGTGCGAATCTCAGATGCTAAGTAAGCACCGATCGTGTAAGGAATCACGAAATAACCATCCGCTAAACCTTGCATCAAGGCAGAGGCTCCTAAACGGTTCGCGCCGTGATCAGAGAAGTTAGCCTCTCCTAAAGCGTATAAACCAGGAACCGTCGTCATCAAGTTGTAATCCACCCAAAGTCCACCCATGGTGTAGTGAACCGCAGGATAAATACGCATAGGCACTTCGTAAGGATCTTCTCCCGTAATTTGCTTGTACATATCAAACAAGTTACCGTATTTCTCTTTTACGACTGCCTTACCCATCGCTTGAATCTCTTCGTCTGATGGATTGTGCATATTATTTTTATTCGCTTCACCTTTACCGTAACGGACAATCGCCGCTGCGTAATCAAGGTAAACCGCCATTTTAGAAGCACCTACGCCATAACCTGCATCACAACGTTCTTTAGCCGCACGAGACGCGATGTCACGTGGTACTAAGTTACCGAACGCAGGGTAGCGACGCTCTAAGTAGTAATCTCTTTCGTCTTCTGGAATCTCGTTCGCTTTGCGGTTATCGTTTTGTTTCTTAGGAACCCAAATACGACCATCATTACGTAAAGACTCAGACATCAACGTCAATTTCGACTGGTGATCACCTGATACCGGGATACACGTTGGGTGAATCTGTGTGTAACAAGGGTTAGCGAAGAAAGCTCCTTTTTTGTGCGCTTTCCAAGCCGCTGTTACGTTCGATCCCATTGCATTCGTAGATAGATAGAATACGTTTCCGTAACCACCTGTACAAAGCAATACTGCATGTCCGAAGTGACGCTCTAAAGCACCCGTAACTGAATCACGAGCGATAATACCACGTGCTTTGCCGTCGATTGTAACGACATCTAGCATTTCGTGACGCGTATACATTTTTACGTTACCCATTCCCACTTGGCGTTGCAAAGCAGAATAAGCACCTAATAATAATTGTTGACCTGTTTGGCCAGCTGCGTAGAACGTACGTTGTACTTGTGTACCACCAAATGAACGGTTCGAAAGCAATCCGCCGTACTCACGTGCGAAAGGAACCCCTTGCGCCACGCATTGGTCAATAATGCTTCCAGATACTTCAGCTAGACGGTGAACGTTTGCTTCACGCGCACGGTAGTCACCCCCTTTAATCGTATCGTAGAATAAACGGTAAACTGAGTCACCATCGTTTTGGTAGTTCTTTGCTGCGTTGATACCCCCTTGTGCGGCGATTGAGTGCGCACGACGTGGAGAATCTTGGAAACAGAATACTTTTACTTTATATCCTAATTCAGCTAACGATGCAGCGGCAGAAGCTCCTGCTAGGCCTGAACCTACCACGATGATTTCTAAGCTACGTTTGTTCGCAGGGTTTACTAGAGAAACGCTGGAACGAAATTTGGTCCATTTGTCGGCTAACGCGCCTTCTGGAATTTTGGCATCTAATTTTGTCATATCAATCGAATCGCTGAACTGTTATTGAATTAAATGGAAATAAAATGCTACTGGCATTGCAGCAAAAACCGCAGGAATCACGATAGAGAAAATTGCTCCAATCGTTTTAATCGTTGGTGTGTATTTTGGGTGATTCCAACCGATCGATTGGAAAGCACTTGAAAAACCATGTAACAAGTGATATCCTAAGGAGATACATCCTAATACGTATACAATCACCACTACTGGGTTAGTGAACACCGCTTGCATTTCTGCATATAAGGTGTGGTCTTCTAATCCCTCTGTTAAGCGAGAGAAGTACCAAAAATGCTTCAAGTGTAGAATTAAGAATAATAATAATAATGTTCCTAATAGGCCCATTGAGCGAGAGTACCACTTACTGTTCGCTGCACCGTCAACTACGGCATACGCGACTGGACGCTTCGATTTGTTTTCAAACCAAAGGCGCAACCCATCATAAATGTGTAAAAGCAAGCCGGCGAATAAAACAATCTCCATTGTGCGGATAACCGGGTTTGTTCCCATGAACTCTGCACCTTCATTAAAAGCAACTCCACCATCATTTAGGAAGATTAATGCATTCAGACTGCAGTGAACTAACAGGAAGCTAATTAAAAAGAGGCCCGTAATGGCCATCAGGAGCTTTTTCCCGAGTGATGAATTAAGTGATTTTGCTAACCAAGCCATAAATAAATGTATTTGTTAAGAGGAAATAAAAATAAACGAACAGGTTCGATTTTTTTTAGCTACCAAAACTACAATCGAAACGCCGCTCTATCAAATTTAAAACGTAAAAAATCCGTTTTTTTTGAAAAAAACGATTTGCCTTCTTAACTTACAGCTAATCAAAAATGTTTTATGCTCATCAAAAGATTAAGCCTTTATTTCCTATTGCTGTGCTGTCTACCTTTTGCAGCAAGCGCTACCCATTTAAAGGGAGGGGAGATCACCGTAAAACGGGTTTCAGATAAAACATTAACCTTCGAATTCACCCTCACGACCTATACAGAAAATAACCGTGCTAACGTGGAGCAGAATACGGTTAACTTCTGTTTTGGCGATGGTTCCTCCGTTTTAGCAGCCAGACGATCGGCTGGATATCCCATTAACTTAGGAAATGGGACCATGAAAAACGTCTACAAAATTCAATATACCTACCCTGCCGCCTCGCTTTTTTATAAAGTATCGGTGGCCATTCCGAATCGGAATGATGGCATTTTAAACATCACTAGGTCCGTGGATGTGCCTTTTTACGTAGAGACTATCTTCTCCATCAATTCCGGTTTAGGCCTAAATTCAACGCCTCTTTTATTAAATCCTGCGGTGGATTTAACCGCCGTGGTGGGGCAACCCTTTATTCATAATTCGAATGCGGTGGATGCAGAAGGAGATTCATTGGCTTATCGATTGTCTGTTTCAAGAACGGGGGCAGAATTAACCTGTGATCCAGCAAGTCGCGGTTTATTAGCGCCTAATTTCAAGCAACCGAATGAGGTTTCGACTACGCCATCTTCCTTTACAATTAATGCAAAAACGGGGGATTTAATTTGGAAATCGCCTCAAGAGGTGGGTCTTTACAGCTGTGCCTTTATTGTAGAAGAGTGGAGAAACGGAGTGAAAATTTCGGAGACCATTCGGGATATGCAAATCGAAGTGAAGGATTTAGACAACAGGGGCCCCATTTTAACCGTGCCAGCCGATGTCTGTGTGCAAGCTGGGACCAGAATTAATCAAACTATTACGGCTGTGGATCAAGTTTCCAAGACCGGCCGTGTAGATCCATTAACTATCACGAGCACGGGAAATGTCTATGCCATCGATACGACTTATGCCGTTAAGCCTCCTAATGCCACCTTTAGCTCGGTAGCTCGCCAAACAACTTTGACAGCCACCGGAACCTTTAACTGGCAAACCGATTGCGTACATATTAGAAAAGAAGATTACGATGTATTCTTTAAAGTAGAGGATTTTCCGCCGGTTACCAGTGCGGGAGTGAGCGATTTAGTGGATAGTAAGATTTGGAAGATTCGAGTGCTGGCTCCGGCTGTGAAAAATGTGACTGCTACCGCGGGAACGGGAACTCAAATTTTGGTTAAATGGAATACCTATTCCTGCTCGCTTTCTAATGCAATTTTGATCTTATATCGAAAACAAGGGGCATGTGATGCGGTGACTAATGCAGCTTGTAGTACAGGAATGACGCAAGCTGGGTATACAGAATTAGCACGCTTGCCTATCACAGCAAACAGTTATACAGATAATGCCATCGTGAAGAATACCAATTATGCTTATTTGTTAGTAGTGGCGTTTACGAATTCAAAAGGGGTGGATGATTTCTGTCCGATGTCGAATTCAGCCTGTTATTTGATTGCCAGCGCTTCGCCAATCATGACGAATGTGTCTGTTTTGAAGACCAGCACTACGGCAGGGGAGAACTTAGTACGTTGGACAAGACCAGTGAGATTAGATACCTTACAATATCCGGGTCCTTACAGTTATCAATTAATGAGAGCAGTGGGAACGGGTGCCTATGGGGCAATAGGAACGCCAATAGCGGCCTCAGTTCGCGTGGCGAAAAATGATACGAGTTTTACGGATACGGGATTGAATACCTCTGCATTAACCTACCGCTACCGAACAGATTTCTATTACACTTTAAACGGAGTTAGAACCTTATTAGAGTCGCCTACTCCGGCCTCGAATGTGCGGTTGAACACTCAGGTGGCGATAGCCTCTGTGAAACTAGCTTGGTCAGCGACGGTCCCTTGGACCAATGAATACCGAACGCACCGGGTATATCGGGAAACGCCAAGAGGATCGGGTAATTTTAATCGCATTGCCGATGTGCCGGTGACCACGGCCGCTACGTTTAAATACGTGGATTCAGGAGTGGATTCTTATGCTGCTGATGGGACTTTTTCTGTGGCGATGAAAACGGATTCATCCTACTGCTATTATGTAGAAACGCTAGGATCCTATGGTCCGGGTCTGCCTGCGATGGAGTTGATTAATAAGTCCCAAATTGTTTGTGGAATTCCTCAAACCGATATTTTCCCTTGTCCACCTACGCTTCAGTTGAATACCGTGGATTGTGCCTCCTTAGATGCAAAATCAGATTGCTCATTTAGCAGCTTCACGAATCAATTGACTTGGACGCCTACGGTTACTGGAGTTTGCGATCCAGATATTGTGAGTTACAAGATTTATTATGCGAAAGATCCATCGTCTGCCTATACTTTGCTAGCCACGACCTCTTCGTTGAGTTTTTCTCATATTTTGCAGAATTCGTATCGTGGATGTTATTACGTGACGGCGGTGAGTGCCTTAGGAAAAGAGAGTGGGCCTAGTGCGAAGATTTGTGTAGAGAACTGTGCTTCTTTTGATTTGCCTAATTTATTTAGTCCAAACGGCGATGGACTGAATGACTCCTTCAAACCGATGCGATGCCCTCGATTTGTCACGAATGTGAATGCGAAGATTGTGGATCGCAATGGTCAATTGATTTACCAATACTCGGGGCCTTTGGCCGGTTTCGGATGGAACGGTACAGATGCGAATGGTAATCAAATGGCTGCTTCTTCGTATTTCTACACCTGTGATGTGGTCTTCGATCTATTTGATAAATCTGTGCAGAATAAGAGTCTTAAAGGCTGGGTAGAACTAGTTCGCTAAGATGGATGGAATCGTATTAATCGATGGAGGATGTCGTTTTTGCCGCTTTGCCTCGAAAGTTTTAAGGCGCATGGTTTCGGGCGATCTGCAGATTATTCCAGAAACGTCCTTTACTCAATTTCCGCTGCCGGATATCGATAGTATCAAATGGGTAGTCGGTTCTGAGGTCTATGTGAAGTCAGATGCCTTATCTCGTATTTTAGCTTTTTCCCATTGGTATTTTCAGCCGCTGCGTTTAGTGTTTGTTTTGCCTGCAAGTCTCTTGGACAAAGGCTATGATTGGGTGGCGAAGAATCGATTATTTTGGGGTAAATCGGTGGACGATTGTGCCATTTAGGGCTTTTGGCCTATCTTTGTAAAAAATTAATCACAAAATCATTCATATGAAAGCATATATTTTCCCAGGTCAAGGTTCGCAGTTTCCGGGTATGGCGAAGGATTTATACACGAATTTTCCAGTCGCAAAACAAATCATCGATGAGGCAGATGCCATCTTAGGCTTCTCGTTATCCTCTGTGATGTTCGAGGGAACGGACGAAGAATTAAAGCAAACGAAAGTGACGCAGCCTGCGATTTATTTGCATTCTATTTTGATTGCCAAATTAGGCAAAGACTTCGCTCCCTCTATGGTAGCCGGTCACTCCTTAGGTGAATTTTCTGCCCTAGTTGCTGCTGGAGGCTTAAGCTGGCAAGATGGATTACGTTTAGTGTATAAGCGTGCATTGGCTATGCAGGAAGCTTGTGAGATCGAGCCAAGCACGATGGCAGCCGTTTTAGGTTTGCCAGATGCAACGATTGAGGATATTTGCAAGGCTTACGGTCCTTCAGTCGTAGCGGCGAACTTTAACTGCCCAGGTCAAGTGGTGATTTCTGGTTCGGTGGAAGGAATCGAAGCGGTAGGTGCTCAATTAAAAGAAGCAGGAGCGAAGCGTGTATTGCCACTTCCAGTAGGCGGTGCTTTCCACTCACCGTTCATGGAGCCAGCTCGCGTAGAATTAGCAGCGGCTATCGAGGCAACCGAAATCGTTCGTCCTATCTGTCCGATCTTCCAAAACGTGAACGCGAAACCATCCCAAGATCCAGCCGAAATCAAAGCGAATTTGATCTCTCAATTAACGGGAGCCGTTCGTTGGACACAGTCGGTGGAGGCGATGGTAGCCGCAGGAGCCACTGAATTTATCGAGTGTGGACCAGGTAAAGTATTACAAGGTCTTGTTCGAAAGATTCACGCGGAGGCGGTTGTTTCTTCTATTGAATTTGAATAATCGAATTTGAAGCGCTGATTTTGAGCGCTTAAGCAAAAAACGGGGGAAATAATTCAATTATTTTTCTGGGAACGTTTGATAATTTGGGCCTAAGCCCTTACTTTTGCATCAGATTTTGGAATTGACCTATGGTGTAATGGTAACACACCAGTTTTTGGTTCTGGTTTTCTAGGTTCGAGTCCTGGTAGGTCAACAGAATTTGAAAGAGCTTATCGCAAGATGAGCTCTTTTTGTTTTAAGGCTAAATCAAACTCCTCATCTTCTCTAGCCCCGTCTTTGCCACCATAAGAGGATCCTGTGCCCAAAGCTCTTTATTGAACAGTTCCAGCGATAAAATAACGGGTTTGTCAGATGGCTTTAAGCGTTTGATTATTTCCTTAATGGGTGCTTCGCCATCGCCTGCGTAGATACGATCGCCGTCCGTGATGGAGGTAGGTTTAATGGAAGTGACGTAGTCATTCACATGGAAAACGTCGATCGAGTTTTCGCCCACTAGGTGGAGGCAGTCGATAGAGGATTCGCCTTTGTAGATATGGAATACGTCTAAAAGAAGTTTTGCGTTGGGTTGGCCCGCTTCAGCGGCTACGAAAAGGACGTCAGCGACGCGGTTTAGGTTTTTCGAGTGTCCCCACATTTCTAGTTGTGGAGTGACGCCGGTGCTGACTCCTAAGTCGAGGATGGCGCGGTAGCGTTCTGCGGCACGGCGAAGATCAAGTCCTGCTTCTTTTGTGGCGCCCATGGGAGGAGCGGCGGTGCGGAAGCAGCCTAATTCGGCAAGCATGCCCATTTCGCGTTTCATTTGTTCCACACCTTGCTTGCGAGTCGCCTCATCATCCACAATCCACTGGGCGAAACCGATGGCGTTTTGGATGTTTATCCCCAGATCATGAATGCGTTTTTTTGCTTCTAAAAGGGAACCGCCTGATTTCAAATAGGCCTCTAGGGTAGGAACCCAAATTTCACAATGTTTATATCCGGCCGCGGAGGCGATTTCGAGTTCTTTGATGAAGCCTAGATTTTGGCCCATAATCGTGCTCATGTTCAGAGAGAACTCGAATTTGGTTGCCTTTGTGGCTGCTGACGCCGTTGAAGGCAGTAAAGCGGCTCCTGCTGCGGTACCCGTAGCGAACAACAGTTCGCGGCGACTCATTTTTGTCATGATAATAGGTTTATCTCGCCTAGCTTCTCATAGGAGAGAATCATTGAACGAACGTTATGGTAATTAATTTTCCAGTTATGAGCCATGTGACGCCAGATAGGTTCCCCTTCGCGGGTCATCAATGGCCACCATTCTCCTGTATTGCGGTTAATCATCTTGTCGAACACGAAGCGATGCACCTGTTCATAAGCCTTCAGAAATTGCTCGTCTTTGGTTAACAGATAGGCATCTAGCATTCCAATCAGCATTTCAGCTTGTTGCCAAAACTCCTTCTCCAGATCCGTGGGTCCACCGCTATGCGATCCTTCTACATACACGCCGCCGTGCTCCCAATCAATTCCATTCTCCATCGAATGGTAGAAGGCTTTTTTGATATTGGCTAAATAGGGCGTAGCATCAATCTTGCCTACTTTCAAGGCGTGCATTAATAACCAGCCAAATTCCGAATTGTGTCCATAGGAGGTATTGTCGACGGCTGAGGCTTTTTGGCCTCCATCCTGAAAACGATCCCAGCCCCACACAATATCAAATTTAATCTGTGGCGCCACGCTCCAGTCTGCCCAGAATTGCGGAATACCCGTTCCTGTGGCCGGATCCATGATTTTATGGATCAAAATATCAATTGACTCCTGTAGCTTTCTGCGGTGAATATCCTTGCCGCTCGCCTCATAAAGTGTTGTAAAGGCTTCCATCAGGTGCATGTGCACATCTAAGGTCTTGCGATCTCCCCCTGGAGCACCAGGCCCCATGAGCGACCAATCTTCTGCGAAGAATTCCCAGTAACCGCCGTAATGGGTATCTACGGCATACTTTTGGAGTAAATCAAAAACCTTTTCCGCATATTCCAAACCCTCCGGATCCCCAGTAGCTATGGTATATTCGCTCAACGAATAAATGGCAAAACTATGTCCATAGCCAATCTTCTGCTTATTTGTCGCTTGACCGGCCCGGTTCACCATCCAATAGAATCCACCGTGTTCCGCATCCCACATCTTATCCAGTAAAAACCGAACTCCATGGGCCGCCATTTCTTTCATTACTTCACCTCCAAAACCATGGCGATAGGCCTGCGAATAGGTAAAAACGGAACGTGTCATCGCGATTAATGATTTCTCATCATCCCCTGCATCCTCTCCAAACTCATTAAAATGGGTGATAAATCCTCCCTGGTCTTTGTCCACCGTTCGTTGGATCCAGAAGGGCAATAAAGCGTCCTCCGTGTATTCCTTGATTTCCGATCTAAGCGATTGAATATTCATAATGCTTTTGTCTAATGGCTTCTGGGCTCGCAGACCCCGTTTCGCCTACTTGATGAATACTGATATGTACTGCCAAACTCGCAAATTCACAAGCTTCTTCCACTGTAGCCCCCGCCGCTCTCGCCGCAGAAAATCCTGCCACTACCATATCTCCGGCCCCCACCGTATCAATGGTTCCTTTTACAGGGAAAGCGGGCTGATGATAAAACTCCTCGTCACTGGCGTACACCATTCCTTTCTCCCCTAAGGTCACCAACACCTGTTTTTTTCTGGAGATAGCCCAGGCATGAATATTTTCGTCTGTCGCCGGCTTCTGTTGGATTTTGATAAACTCTGCCTCATTTACTTTTAAGGGCAGTTGTTTCGCATGGCTGCCTAAAGAACGCAGATCAGCTAATGCGTGCTGATAGTTGAGTGATTCAATATGAGTTGCCTGCAAAAGTGGCTTGCCAAATTGTTCGTTTACAATAATCCAGTCGAATGAATCTAATTGTAACTTAGCTAATAAATCCCCAGTTAAATTCTGAAAGTTCGCAGATCGAGTCCCAAAATCAATCCGATTCAGTTCCTCATCCTCGCACATCGGTTTAGAATAAGTAGGCGTATCGATAGCTGATTCCAGTATATTTGAGGCATCAATGCCTAAAAGAGACATTTGGTGCGCCATCTCTCTGCCGAATAGATCGTTACCCCGTACCCCGAAGGCCGAGACCTGTACCCCTAAAATAGCTAGATTTTTTGCCACATTCCCCGCGCCACCTAAATAGGCACGAGGTTGGGAAGCCAGATGCACTTCTTTAGCGGTTTCAATGGAAAATTCCCCGGTGGAGGTTTGAATGTCGAAATAAAAGTCAACCGCGAAATCACCCAACACGGCAATGCGCAAAGCAGGGATCCGAGCCAAGATGGTCTCCAATCTTTCTGAGGTCATTTCAAATAGGTTTAGCTAAATTTTCATCGAAAAATAGGGATATTTTCTTTAATTTTGATCATCTATTCATTCTAATTCTTATTTGCTTTGGCTCTAATAAAATCAATCTCTGGCATACGTGGTACCATCGGTGGAAAACCCGGTGAAGGTCTAAGTCCCATCGACGTGGTCACTTTCGCAGCGGCTTATGGCACCTGGTTAAAGAAAAAAGGACATACATCTAATACGATTGTATTAGGTCGCGATGCACGTATTTCCGGCGAGATGGTTAGTTCCTTAGTGGCGAATACCTTGATCGGTTTAGGCTGGGATGTCTTAGATATCGGTCTTTCTACGACCCCCACAGTTGAATTAGCGGTGCCTTGGACGAAAGCGGCGGGTGGAATCATCATCACAGCCAGCCACAATCCGGCACAATGGAATGCATTAAAGTTATTAAATGATCGTGGAGAGTTTATCTCGGATCAGGATGGAAAAGATTTATTAACGATCGCCGAAAATCAAGACTTTGATTTCGCGGACGTGATGAAATTAGGGAAGCTGACTCAAGACGCTAGTTTCTTACAGCAGCACGTGGATCACGTGTTAGGTTTAAGCTGGGTGAATCAGCCGGTGATTGCGAAGGCAAACTTCCGAGTCCTAGTGGATGCAGTGAATTCGACGGGAGGAATCGTGGTGCCTATGTTGTTGAAGGCTTTAGGCGTTCAACACGTGGACGTGATTTTTGGGGAGGCGACAGGTCATTTCGGTCATAATCCAGAACCCCTTTCTGAGAACTTGACGGAGATGATTTCCAAAATGAAGGGCGGCAATTACGATCTAGGAATCGTAGTGGATCCAGATGTGGATCGCCTTTGCTTTATTTCGGAGGATGGAACGCCTTTTGGCGAGGAATATACATTAGTTGCGGTAGCGGATTACGTGCTATCCGTGAAGCCAGGCAATACGGTTTCGAATCTTTCTTCTACCCGTGCTTTAGCGGATGTGACGCGCAAAGCTGGCGGCGAATACTTCGCGGCAGCGGTAGGAGAGGTGAACGTGGTGACGCAGATGAAAGCAGTGAATGCGATCATCGGTGGCGAAGGAAACGGAGGCGTGATCTTCCCAGAGTCGCATTACGGACGTGATTCTCTAGTGGGAATCGGATTGTTCTTGACGCATTTGGCAAACAAAGGCATCAAAGCCTCTGAATTGCGTGCCAGCTATCCGGCGTATGTGATTTCCAAAAACAAAATCGAATTATCCGCTGACCTAAACGTGGATTTAATTCTAGCGACGGTCGCTGAAAAATACAAGAATGAGCAGGTGAACACCATCGATGGCGTGAAAATTGACTTCCCAGATCGCTGGGTTCATTTACGCAAATCGAATACAGAACCGATCATTCGAATTTACGCGGAGGCATCTTCGGAGGCGGAAGCAGATACACTTGCACAACAAATTATAGACGTGATCAAAGAGATCGCGAAAGCTTAGATGTCAGAAAAAACACCAATTTACCTAGATAACGCGGCGACCACTCCGGTGGATCCGGCGGTTTGGGCGGAGATGCAGCCCTATTTCGAGCATTTCACGGCGAATCCCTCGTCGATTCACTCCCACGGTCGCCAAGCGAAAGTGGCAGTTGAAAAGGCGCGCAAAACGATCGCGACCTTATTGAATGCCTCACCTTCAGAGATTTTCTTTACCTCTGGTGGAACAGAAGCGGATAATACGGTATTGCAATCGGCCGTTTTGCACGGCGGATGCAAAGTGATTATCACCTCACCTTTAGAGCACCATGCGGTCTTACACACGGCGGAGGCTTGGGCCAAACTAGGTTTAGCGGAATTGAAATTAGTGCGGGTGAATCCAGATGGTGCGATTGATTTAGCGCATTTAGAGGAATTATTATCTACTTCGGAGAAGGCGATTGTGAGTCTTATGCACGGCAATAATGAGATCGGGAATTTGCTTGATTTGAACGCGGTGGGTGACCTTTGCGAGCAATACGGTGCCTTATTTCATTCGGATACTGTACAAACCATGGGCCATTACAAACACGACGCCTCAGCCTTGAAAGTACATTTTATGGTAGGTGCGGCTCACAAGTTTCACGGTCCTAAGGGTATCGGTTTCTTGTATGCAAAAGCAGGAACTAAGTTCCATCCTTTAATGCATGGTGGCGCACAAGAGCGTAACCAGCGCGGAGGCACAGAGAATGTCTATGGAATGATCGGCATCGCTAAAGCCCTTGAATTAGCCTATGCTTCCATGGACGAGCACGCGTCTTATATCAAAGGTTTGAAAGCCTATTTCATCACAGGTTTACAAAAGCAGTTTCCAGGAATCTCGTTTAACGGAGCTTCTGGCGATGTAGAAAATAGCCTTTATACGGTTTTAAATGTACGTTTTCCATCCGTGGCTGATGGCGACATGCTTTTATTCCAATTAGATATCGAGAAGATTTCCGCTTCAGGTGGTAGCGCTTGTTCGAGCGGTACTTCCGTAGGCTCACACGTGTTATCGGCCTTGAATCCGACAGCGACTGGTGCGGCGGTTCGTTTTTCTTTTAGCAAAAATAATACCCGAACGGAGATCGATCGGGTATTAGAAGTGTTGAAAAAAATCGTGGCCTAGTAGGCGCGAGCAAAGATTACTCGGCGGCTGGAAGGTGCTCCTGTTAGGATGCATTTTCCAGCTTCTTCTTTTGCATCTAGTGGGATACAACGAATCGTAGCTTTCGTTAATTCTTTAATCTTTTCTTCCGTCTCAGACGAACCATCCCAGTGTGCAGAAAGGAATCCACCGTCTTCAATTTTAGCCGTAAACTCCTCCCAGCTGTTCACCTCGAAGGTATTCGCTGCTCTGAAGTCAAGGGCTTTTTGATAGATATTGCGTTGGATGTCTTCCAACGTATCCACAATCACATCTTCAATTCCTTCAAACGGCATGCTCGTCTTCTCACGTGTATCGCGACGGGCTAATTCGATGGTGCCATTTTCCATATCGCGGTTTCCGATCGCTAAACGAACGGGAACCCCTTTTAATTCGTATTCGGCGAATTTAAAGCCCGGGCTTTGGTTCTCTGCGAAGTCAAACTTCACGGATACACCGCGCTTCTTCAAGGCCTTCACTAATGGATTAATTCGCGCCTTAATATTTTCTAATTGCTCTTCTCCTTTGTAAATCGGAACGATTACAACTTGGATAGGAGCTAATTTCGGAGGCAATACGAGACCTTGGTCATCCGAGTGGGCCATAATTAAGGCACCCATTAAACGGGTTGAAACACCCCAAGATGTCCCCCAAACGTAATCTAATTGATTTTCCTTGTTAACGAATTTTACGTCGAAGGCTTTGGCAAAGTTTTGGCCTAAAAAGTGAGACGTACCCGCTTGAAGCGCCTTTCCATCCTGCATCATCGCTTCGATGCAATAGGTTTCATCAGCACCAGCAAAACGCTCATTTGCCGTTTTAATCCCTTTTAATACGGGCATCGCCATGAAGTTTTCTGCAAAATCAGCATATACCTCTAACATTTGCTCCGTCTCTTCAATCGCTTCTTTTTTCGTCGCATGTGCCGTGTGGCCTTCTTGCCATAGGAACTCCGCTGTACGCAAGAATAAACGCGTACGCATCTCCCAACGTACCACATTCGCCCATTGATTAATCAATAAAGGCAAATCACGGTAGGATTGAATCCAGTTTTTATAGGTCGACCAAATAACCGTCTCCGACGTCGGTCTAACAATTAATTCTTCTTCTAATTTAGCCTCCGGATCGACGATCACGCCGCCACCATTCGGATCATTTTTTAAACGATAGTGGGTAACGACCGCACATTCTTTGGCAAAACCCTCTACGTGAGACGCCTCCTTCGAAAGGAAGGATTTAGGGATGAAAAGGGGGAAATAGGCATTCGTATGGCCTGTCTCTTTGAACATATCATCCAAAGCGCGTTGCATCTTTTCCCAAATGGAATAGCCATAAGGTTTGATGATCATACAGCCTCTGACCGCGGAATTTTCCGCTAAATCTGCTCTCTTCACTAATTCGTTATACCATTCAGAATAATTGTCTGCGCGGCTCGGTAGGGATTTACTCATAAATATTGTTAAAATCGGAATATAATGTTCCTTTTTTCGTTTACTTTACGTTTACAAAATGGAACGATACAAAGATACGTTTTGTTAGGCTTTTAATTGACATCATCCGCTAAAAACCATGAAAAATCAATCCTTTGCTTATTTATTGCTAGTAGGATTTGGAATCCTTTCCAGCTGCGTGAATGTGACCAATAATTCCTACGCGTCAGATGATTTATATGATGAGGCGAATCGGTCCGTTCAGATTGCAAAAGTTCAGGCGGCTAAAGCGGCTAAGCAAAAGAAATACCTAGATTTTCAAGATTTACAGGAGTCAGATGTGGAGGTGATAGAAGAGGAAGAGGGTTTAGCTCAGCAATCCACCACGGCCATCAATCCTAATTTATACGAATCAGCTTATCAGCAAGGTTTTACGAATGGTTTATACAATAGTCCCTACCTAGGTTATGGTTATCGTTATACGCCTTTTTCCTATTGGAGTCCGTCTTATTCGTATTTCGTGAATCCCTACACGACTTTTAGTTTGGGCTTTGGGTTCTCTTATTTTAATCCTTATTCTTACTATAATCCATACGCCTACTACAGTCCATTTTACAGCCCCTTTGGTTATAATCCTTATTTCAGTGGCTATAATTATTATGGACCAGGTGGTTTTTACACAGGATACAGTGGTCAGTATATGACCAATGATACACGGGAAAAGCGGAATTTTGGACCTCGAGATGAGCGTTCGAATAACCGTAATTCAGGTGGAAATTATACTAATTCCCCTCGAGGCGGCAATAATTCCTACAATACACAGGGAAATAATTTACCACGTGTGAATACACAGCAGACTTATGATGCTGGTTCAGGTGCTCAACCTTATGCAGCTCCACGTCGTAATTCTAATTATGAATACCGGTCTGCACCTATGGATGGAGGAACTCAACGCAATTATTCATCCCCTAGCCCCTCTTACAGTAGTCCTAGCTCTGGTGGAGGTTCTAGTTCCGGTGGTGGCGGAGGTGGTTCAAGTCGCGGTCCTCGTTAATTTACGATCATGAAAAAAGCTCTTTTCTTTTTGTTCAGCCTAGCTGCACTGCATACAGCTGTGGCCCAAATCTACACCTATCCCGGTTTAGCAAAACAGTTTTCGACTACCTATTCTTTAGGAACGGCGCGGATGCAAGCCTTAGGTGGAGCTAATTCTGCATTGGGTGCAGATTTAAGTTCCATTACAGGGAATCCAGCTGGTTTAGGTTTATACACGCGTTCAGAGGTCAATATAAGTTTAGCACATACGGGTGTTCAAACGAAATCGACCTATTTGTCTACCTCGAATGAGACAGCTGAGAGTGAAATTCAAATGCCTACCTTAGGGATGGTTATCTCAAGCAATAATTTAAGTGGGGGAGATTGGCACGGATCTTTTGGTTTTGGTTATTCACGTCAAGCGATTTTTATTCAGCCTATCCACCTTTCAGGGACCAATAACCGAAGTTCTTTACTAGATAATTTCATTGAAAAAGCGAATGATAAAGGGGCAACCGGCGCGAGTTTAGATGATGAGTATGATCCTTATTCTGGGACAGCTTCGTCTGCTGAAGCTTTAGCTTACCAAACTTACTTAATTAACCCCAATGCCACCTCAGGAGGGGCTCCTTTCGAACGTTTCCAGCCTTTATTACCTACAAACCAATACGGGACTGCCACTAATTCAGGAGCCTTAACTTCTTGGGATTTTGCCTATGGCGCATCCTATCGAGATAAGTTTTATCTAGGAGCTGCGTTACATTTTTCGAAAATAAGTGCCAGCTCGTCCACTACTTGGGAAGACGAATTTGTGGGGGCAAAATATGTGGCTGGATTTCAATATGCTGAAACCTTGTTAACGAATGGGTCTGGTATTGCATTAAGTTTAGGGGGTATCTACAAAGTAAATCCATCACTTCGACTTTCATTTGCCTTAAGAACGCCTACTTATTATGATCAAATGAACGAGACCTATGATGCGCGCTTATTTCCTAATGTCATAGGAATACCGGCCATAGGATCGACAGGGAATCCCATTACGATTACGAAAGTGAATCCCATGCGTTTGACTACAAATGAGTTTACGTATCAGTTTTTAAGTCCCCTGAAGGTTTCAGGAGGATTCGCTTTTTTCTTCTCGAAAAGAGGGTTCTTAACAGCTGATTTAGAGTATGTGGGGTACGGCGGGATGAAAGTATATTCTGCTGAATTAGGTGGATCAGCGAATCAAGCCTTTCAGGCGAAATACAATGGTCAAATTTCCCGTAATTTTGAGGGAGCTTTGAATGTTAAAGTGGGATCAGAAATACGGATTTCTCCTTCTATCAGTGTACGAGGTGGAGCCGCTCTTTTTGGAGGGGGCTATGCCGCAAGCTATGATACAATCGATCGAAATGCACTTCAATTTTCTGGAGGTATAGGCTACCGAAAATCGAATTTTTACCTTGATTTAACGGCTATTCAACGCACTCAGAAGGACGCATACACGCCGTACACATTGAAAAATACCGCTGATTTCAGTTCTGCAACGCTGGATTTAACAACGACCCAGTTTATGCTAGGTGGTGGTATCTATTTCTAAACTGGCAGGTACTGGTCTAATAGCCAAAGCAACTGACTAACTGTGATTTCCCCATCGACCTGAATATCTGCTTGCTGGTAAAAAGGTAGGCGCTCTTCGAAGGTTTTTTTGATAGTAGCGATGACCACTTCTTCGCTTTGGGATTTATCTAACAAGGGACGATTATTACCTTGCGCCTTATATAAACGAGAGGCTAAATCGTTTACGTCTACGTTAAGAAAGATGCTAACGCCATTTTGTTTAATGAAATCCATGTTCTCATTAAAGCAAGGTACGCCGCCTCCCGTAGCGATCACCATGGATTGATCCGGTTGAAAGCCACGTAAAGTCTTCTTTTCTATTTCGCGGAAATGCGCTTCGCCAAAATTCGAGAAAATCTCAGATACCGTCTTTTGTTCACGAGTTTCAATTAACTTGTCCATGTCCATAAAGGAGTATCCGATATTCTTTGCTAACTCTTTTCCCAAGGTACTTTTACCCGAGGAGGGCATTCCTACTAAATAGATATTCTTCATTCGTTTTATTGGAGGCTTTGTTGAATTTCATCCGCAGAAGGTAGGGCATAGGAAGACCATTTTCCTTTCACCGTTCCATCCTTTAAAAGCCACAAACCTGGGCTAGAGCGAATAATGGTTTTAAGTATTTTCGTATCAGCAGAAAGCGCTGGGAACGCTAGCTGGTATTTGTGTCGTAAGGCATTCACTTCCGCATCTGTCGAGGCAGAAACAAGCCAAACGTTGATATTTTTTAAGTCTTTAATGAGTTTTTCTATTTCCGGCAAAGAACCCTCGTTCATGTGGTGAATGTTAGGAATGATGACCATTAATTTTGCTCCTTTGAAGCTTTCTTGGGTGTAATTCGTCGTGTCTCCCTCCGCCCACAATTGGTAATCGGTAATCAAGGGTCTTGCTTCTTTCTCGTTTATCGCCTTCATCGAAATGAATTGAGCGGTCGTATCCGTAGGCATTTCGGTTAATTCCGTTTCTACACCTTTGATTTTGTACACGTAGGAGAATTTCAATGGCTCCCGCTCTTTCATATTAGTAGGAATGTGTTCACCAATGGCATAAGGTAAGCCATCGCTGATGGGTAAATGAAAATAGCAGAATGTCCCCAAGGCGATACTAACCATAGCTGTGACAGCGACCCACTTACCTGTTTTTCTATTTTCTGGTTTTTTAGTCACCAGTATGATTAGCGTGAGTACAATCAAGAAAATGTCCTTAAAGAAAGACGTCCAGGGGGTTAATTTGATTGTTTCTCCAAAACAGCCACAGTCGGTCACCTTATTGAAATACGCAGAATAGAAAGTAAGGAATCCGAAAAAGGCTAAGATGCCTAAGAAGGCATACAAGGTTTGTTTCACTCGGTAGTTCAAGGCCAAAGCCACTGCCAAAACGATTTCTAAACTGCTTAATAAAATGGATAAAATCAGCGCGTAGGGAATCCAGAATTTCCAAAAACCAGCCATAAAAGCAAAATCCACCGAGAATACTTCGAAGTATTCCTCTAGCTTCAGTTGGGTTCCAATCGGGTCATTCAGTTTAATGAGACCCGAAAAAATGAAAATCCCGACTAATAAAATCTTAGCGATTTTAGACATTATTGCTGTTGTTGCTGTTGTTGCTCCCCCTTTAACGTGATTAAACAGAAGACAGCATAATTGAGCATATCTTGGTAATTAGCTTCCACTCCTTCAGAAACTAGCGTTTTACCATCATTGTTTTCAATTTGCTTCGTACGGAATATCTTCATTAAGATTAAATCCGTCATACTACTAATGCGCATATCGCGCCATGCTTCACCGTAATCGTGGTTTTTATTGCGTAATAGTTCTAAAGTAATCTCAACTTGCTGATCATAAAAGCCGCTTAATTCCTCTGGTGCAAACTCCATTTGATCGGAGTTTTCTAGGGACTTTTGAATTAATGCGATGATGCAATAGTTGATAATACCGATGAATTCTCCTTCGATACCGTCCTCGATTTTTTGAGCCCCTTTTTCTTGAATACTCCGAATGCGTTGGGCTTTAATAAAGATTTGATCTGTTAAGCTAGAAAGTCGTAAGATTCTCCATGAAGTCCCGTAATCTTTGTTTTTTTTATCAAACAAGGCTTTGCAGTATGAAATTACTTGGCGATATTCGATTTCAGTTTGGGAAGGCGTTGAGTCCCTATTCATAGATTCAGTTTTTAGACGATGCTCACGTTTTTATAGCCTACAAAATTATTTAAATTATCCTAAAATTCACTCGATTTGGACGCTCTTTTTTCCACCAGTCAAACAATCCGCTTAAATGGACAATTGGTTGATTTTTCTGAGCCTAAAATCATGGGAATTTTAAATATCACCCCAGATTCTTTTTTTGAAGGAAGTCGTATTTCATCGGTTGATGCCGCCTTACAGCAGGCTTCTTCCATGATTGCTGCGGGTGCTTTGATTTTGGATATTGGTGGTCATTCCACACGGCCAGGTGCGGCCCCGGTAAGTCCAGAAGAAGAAATTGCGCGAGTTTGCCCCATTATTTCGGCAATAGCTTCAGCCCATCCATCGGTCATTATTTCGATTGATACCTATCGGGTGGCTGTTGCGAAGGCTGCATTTGAGGCTGGAGCTCATCTATTTAACGATATCGGTGCAGGCCAAATGGATGAGGGCGTTTTTGATTACATTGTCAAAAATCAAGTCCCTTATATACTCAGTCACAGCGTAGGTCGCTTTGAAGAAGTTCATCAGGTGCCAGATTACCAGAATGTGGTAGCAGAAGTATTACACGATTTATTGCCCAAAGTCCAGGAACTGCGTTCCCGTGGATTCAAAGATTTGATTGTTGACCCTGGATTTGGTTTTTCTAAATCTCTTGACCACAATTACAGCTTGTTAGCTCATTTACTCTCCTTTAAATTACTAGGTGCACCCATTTTAGCCGGCCTGTCTAGAAAGACGATGATCTGGAAGGAATTAGGGATTTCGGCTGATGAGGCATTAAACGGTACGACCGTATTACATACGATTGCTCTCCAACAAGGGGCTTCTATTTTGCGTGTTCATGACGTGAAACAGGCCAAAGAAACGATTCATTTAGTCCAAAAACTACAGCAAAATGGCCTATCCCATTTATTATAAAGGCGCGTGGCAAGACCCCGACAAAGTAAGCGTTTCCATTAAGGATGTGGGCTTTCTTCGGGGTTTTGGCATCTTCGATTTCTTCCGTATCATGGAAGGAAATCCTATTTTTATGTCGGATCACCTAGATCGTTTTTTGAGCTCAGCTGCGAAGATGGGTTTGCCACATTCGTATACGAAAGAGAATTTAGGCGCTTTAATTCAAGAAATCGCCGCGCAATCGGTTGATCCTTGCTTAGGAGTGAAGCTCGTTTTAACAGCCGGTTTTAGCCCCAATGGCTTCGATCCATCCGGCGAATCCGAATTATACATTTTTCCTGGAGTCTTCTCTTTTTCCGAGCCAACTTCCGGATTGCGATTGATCAGCCGCGAATACAAGCGCGAGATGGCCGATATTAAATCCTTGAATTATGCCTTCGCCTTGCGCGAAATGCCGGCTGTGCGAGCCGCTGGAGGAGATGATTTGATTTATCATACGCCTGAATTTGGGGTGTCAGAGTCGTCTCGATCTAATTTGTTTTATGTCAAAGACGGTGTCATTTACACCCCTGCAGATCATATTTTAGAAGGAATAACCCGTAAAAAGGTGATAGCTTTAGCTTCGTCAGTTTACGAAGTTCGCGTGGGTTCTTGCTCTCTTGAGGATTTTTTACAGGCAGATGAGGTATTCACCACTGGTTCCACAAAACGTGTTTTACCCATTTATTCGATCGATGGGAAGCAGATAGGAAATGGTAAGAGGGGAGAGGTAACTGAGAAGCTTTATCAACTATTGCTAGCTAATGAGAAATAAGATAAGAGAGTAGAGATAAGAGATAAAAATCTATAATCTATACTCTCTTATCTATAATCTACTTCGGCCTAAAAGCCTTCATATTCTCCTCCCTACACACTAAAAAAGGTCCACCGATTAAGTCGATACAATACGGGATGGCAGGGAAAACGGCCTCAAGACATTGTCTGATGGCTTTCGGTTTTCCCGGAAGATTTAGGATTAATGTTTGATTTCGAATGCCAGCAGTTTGGCGGCTAAGTATGGCAGTAGGAACATATTGCAAGCTTACGGAACGCATGAGTTCGCCAAAGCCGGGCATCATTTTTTGGCAAACGGCTTCTGTTGCTTCCGGGGTTACGTCGCGTAAGGCTGGTCCGGTTCCTCCGGTGGTCACAAGAAGGCATACTTCTTTGGACATCTCAATCATCTTTGCCTCGAGTTGATCTTGCTCGTCGGGTACGACGGCATAGATTACTTCGAATTCAGATTCTAGGTATTCATGCAATAATTCGACCACGGCTTTGCCCGGAATATCTTCGTAGATGCCCGCGCTGGCACGATCGGATACATTGATGACGCCTATTTTGATCATTTTCTTTTGGGTAGTTTAAGCTTCTTTTCCATTGGTATGGGTTCTTCTAATAGGTCACGAATAACGATAGAAGCAACTACGCCACCAAATGCAGCAGGAAGGTAAGAAATAGTTCCGTAGGCAGACTTCTTAAAATTGCTACCATCGGTTAGGATAAGGGATTCGTCTTTGACTTTTTCTAATGAGAAGACCGTCTTAATGCCTTTGCCTACGCCCATTTTACGTATTCTTTTGCGCACTAAGGAAGCTAAATAACATTGTCTTGTATCGAACAAGTCAGCCGTTCTGATTTGGGTAGGATCCATTTTTCCCCCTGCCCCCATGGAGCTGGCTATTTTGAATCCGAGATCGTAGGCGGTTTTCAATAGCGTTACTTTAGGAGTAACCGAATCGATGCAGTCCATCACGTAATCGAATTGATTCGTTTCTAATAGGTTTTTCGCCTCTTCTGGACTTAAAAAAGTTTCAATGGAGGTTAAATTCAAAGCTGGATTAATGGCTAACAATCGTTCAGCCATAATTTGAGCCTTCGAAACTCCATGGTTTGTTGCTAAAGCGGGTAATTGACGGTTGCGATTCGTCGGATCCACCACGTCACCATCCAAGATGGTCATAGTTCCTACTCCGGAACGTGCGATAAATTCAGCGGCAAAAGAGCCTACCCCCCCTAAACCGACCACTAAAACGTGTGAAGCTTGTAATTTTGCGATCCCTTCCGGACCGATCAAAAGTTCGGAGCGGCTGAGCCAGCTCAGATCATTTTTTGGCATAATTAGGATATTTCTTCCTTGATTTGATAATTCGTTGTTTTATCCGAATTGGTAATCAGTAATTCGCCGATAAAACCAGCTAAAAACAACTGAACACCTAGGATAATGGCCACTAAGGCTAAAAAGAAGAGCGGATTGTCCGTCACATTGCGGTACTTGAGATTATAGGCAATGTTGTATAGTTTTTCACCTATCAACCAGGTCGTTAATCCGGTTCCAGTCAGAAAAGAAAGGATACCTAGGCTTCCAAACAGGTGCATCGGACGCTTCCCAAAAATCTGCACAAAAGAAATCGACAATAGGTCTAAGAAACCATAAAGGAATCGCTCTAGCCCAAATTTCGTTACACCGTATTTACGCGCTTGGTGCTGAACAACCTTTTCGCCAATCTTGGTAAACCCGTTCCATTTTGCCTGAACAGGTATGTAACGGTGCATTTCGCCATAAAGACGCAATGTTTTTACCACTTCAATTTTATAAGCTTTTAACCCACAATTGAAGTCGTGTAAATGCACACCCGATAATTTACGCGTGGCTGCATTATATAATTTCGTGGGTATGGTCTTCGAAATGGGGTCGAAACGCTTTTGCTTCCAACCGGAAATCAAATCATAATTTTCCTCCGTAATCAATCGATATAGTTCTGGAATCTCGTCAGGGGAATCCTGTAAATCCGCATCCATCGTAATAACAACCTGCCCTGATGCCTTGCTAAATCCTTCGTGTAAAGCGGCTGATTTGCCATAGTTGCGTGCGAAAGAGATGGCTTGAAGCGAGCTATATTGCGATGATAATTGTTTTAAAATCTCCCAGGAATTGTCATTGCTACCATCGTTTACGAAGATCATTTCGTACGAAAAGGCATTTTCCTTCATCACCCGATCGATCCAAGAACATAGTTCTGGAAGCGATTCGGCTTCGTTATAAAGAGGTACTACGATGGATAGCTGTAACATACGAGCAAAAGTACGAAATAATTACGAAGGAAAAATGATATAATAGGGTCTTAATAATTCGATAAATTCTGGGCTGTAATCGCCTTGTTCATTTTTGATGGGTAAAGACGATTCGGGTGCAGAATTCTTACTTCTTGATCCGCGCGCCATGACCCGTAAAACGGGGCTATCCGGTTTCGAAAGTACATGGACTTTCTCGTTGATATATAAGCCGACATTTTTCAGAGATTGTTCGAATAGGGCCAAAACATCAGCTGGATACAACACCGCAAATTCTCCTTCATCCGCTAGCAATCTATCTATTGAATACGCTAAATCCGCTGGACTCAAATGATCTGCATGGATTGCCATGTGTCTGGCTGGATCTATTGCTGGAAGATGATTCGTAAAAAAGGGTGGATTGGAACAAATGAAATCGAATTTTATATCTGGTTGATAAGCGCTAACGTCTGTTTGGATGACTTGAAGCCGCTCTTTGAAGGGGCTTAGCTCGAAGTTTTTTGCAGCTAATGAAGCCACCTCGGGATGAATTTCGAGCGCTTTGACGCTGCACGCTGTATTCGCTTGGGCCATCATGGAAGCTAAAAGTCCACACCCTGTTCCGATATCAAGGCATGAACCATGGGCTTGCAAGGATGCCCAAGCACCGAAAAGACAGGCTTCCGTGCTAATTTTTAATCCCGGGTTTCCGTGATGCAGCGAGAATTGCTTGAACTCGAAGAGGGATCTATTTTCGGCCATAATCTGCCGGATTTTCGCCCCAATCTTCGGTCTCCCACTTCAATACTTTCGTGGAATAGTGATTGCTTTTTAACCAAGCGATGGCATTATCCACCATCTTGAAAAGCTCCTCAGTTCTGGCATTGCGCTCTAAATTCGTCTTGATGGCTCTATTGCGAACCCAGGCAATCGCCGTTCTCGAATCAGAATATAAAGGGTAGGGGCAATCTAATTTCTTTAAGTAGGCTAAACCATGAACGATGGCTAAAAACTCACCTAAGTTTACCGTGCCTTCAGGGAAAGGTCCACGCGCAAATAAGACTTCTTTTGTCTCCGTATTAACACCTTGGTATTCCAATACGCCCGGGTTGCCGGCGCAGGCTGCATCTACTGAAATACTTGGAATGATAATTTTAGCCACGTTTAATCGGGGAGTTTTAGCCTTCGAGGCTGGTGATACACTGGCCCAATAGTTCTTTTTAGCCGCGCTTTCTGCTTCGGCTTTTGACTCAAAAGACTTGTATTGCGCACCCGCATAGCCTTTGATGTTTTTCTCTGTCTCTGCCCAGGAATCAAAGATTCCGGTCTGATGACCCGCCCAAATCACATAGTATTTTTGTTTTTTGGCCATCTACATCAAACGTGATTTAAAGATCTTAATCGCGATCGCAATCAAAATTACCCCAAAGATTTTACGCAAAATCTGCGTCCCAGCATTCCCTAATTTCTTCTCAATCCAAACGCTAGAGCGCAAAACGATATAGATAAATACTAAATTGATGAAAATACTGATGATGATATTTTCCTCTTCGAACTGTGATTTCAAAGAGATCAAGGTTGTCATCGTTCCAGCCCCAGCAATTATTGGGAATGCTAGAGGTACAATCGAATGGGTATTCGTCTCAATTTCCTCACTCTTAAAGATGTTTCGACCCAAAGTCATCTCCATACCGATGAGGAAAATGATCAAAGCACCCGCCATCGCGAACGAATTCGTGTCAACTCCTAGTAAATGCAAGATGAATTTACCCGCGTAAAAAAAGCCTACCATGATAATTCCAGAGGCTAATGTGGCTTGGCCGGGATGAATATCGCCATTCTTTTTACGCAATTCGATAATGATGGGAATGGAACCCAGGATATCTATTACGGAAAATAAAATCAAGGAGGCGGAGAGGATCTCTTTGGAATTAAAGTTCATGTCTGATGGTTTTGATGAGTGTTTCAATATCTTCTACTGTGTGCGCAGGGAAATTAGCAATTCGGAAACTCGAATTTTTCCATTCGCCATAGCCTTTGCCTAGTTCGATGCCCGCAGCTTGACAACGGGCATATAAGGCATGAATCTTCGCTGTTGGCCCTACTAAGGCTAAAACAGTAGGCAAGCGTAAGTCTTCTTTTTGAATTAAGTAACTAAATTCACTTTGTTGATCCCAGAAATCCGTCCAGATTTTCATTTTTACCAAAGTCGCGTGATGCGTTTCTGAAATCGAAGGAAGCTGCTGTGTTAGTCGATAAACCAGGTAAATACCTAACACATTCGGTGTCATTTGCGTTTGAAAGAGGCGTCTATTCGTTTCTAAAAACAAGACATCATTATAATGATTTGCTCTGTCAAGTTCTTTTGCTCGGGCTAAAGCTTTAGGGGAACAAATCAGTAAACCCATTCCAGCTGGAATTCCAATGCATTTTTGCACGGAGGCTAACCAAACATCCGCCTCTAACCAAGGCAATTCAATGCCTCCCATCGAGGAGGTGGCATCTACGGCTATGAGGGTGTCTTCCGCTAATTGAAAATCAGCCCGACGTATTTGTTGGCCAGTTCCATTCGAAGTTTCGCTTTGGACTAAACACAAAGTGTCACCCGATATAGGTCCCAATTGCTGCCCTACTTCGGCTAGACTTTGGTCTAATGAAAACTCAAATGACTCTGCTGTTGCTTTCGCATATTGTGCCCATTTCTTACCAAAAGCGCCATTGTACAAATGCGTAGACTTTTTTCTGACCAAAGACTGAGTCACAATCTCCCAAGCTTCTGTGGCTGAGGAGACAAAATAGATCGTATAATCTGTGGGAATATTCCACTTGTTATGGAGCACCTGAAAGGTAGCTTCTAACAGTTTCTCGAAGCGTTCACTCCGGTGATTAATGCTCACAATACCCTGCTCAAAAGCCTCTTGAATGTATCCAAGGGCCTCTGGATGAACCTTAGAAGGACCAGGGTAGAAAGATAACATGGATTATAGGAAGGAATAAAGTCCTAATTCGTAACCACGCAGACCTAAACCTACAATGATTCCTTTTGCCTTCGGGCTTAAATAACTGTGATGTCTAAAATCTTCTCTGGCATGCACATTGGAGATATGTATTTCTAATACCGGTGTTTTAATCGCCGCTACAGCATCGCCCAGGGCCACCGAAGTATGGGTATATCCGCCTGCATTAAATAAAATGCCATCATAGCTAAATCCTACTTCGTGTAATTTATTGATCAGTACACCTTCTTCATTAGATTGAAAATAGGAGATGTCTAATTGCTCCCCGAACTTATCTTGTAAGATTTCTAAAAATTGTTCGAACGTCTGTGCCCCATAAATCTCAGGTTCACGTGTGCCTAATAAGTTCAAATTAGGACCATTCAGGATTAATATTTTCTTTCTTACCATATTAATAAGGGGACATGCGGTGTAAAAATACGTAATTACTTTAAATTTACGGGATTCATGGCATAAAATGTATATGTGGGAGACAGAAATCCAGTCTTTTGGAGATTACCTAAAAATAGAGCGGGGCTTATCTAAGCACTCCCATGTAGCCTATTTGCGGGATATTCAAAAACTAGCCACCTACCTTTCCATTTCACCTGTGTCAATCGATCAGGTAGATGAATCCCATATTTTGGCCTTCTTAAAAGACTTACACGCATTAGGAATCGAAGCCAGTACACAGTCTAGAACCCTATCTGGCATCCGCGCCTTTTTCCAATTTCTCGTATTCGATGGAACCCTAAAAGCGGATCCCACCGTACACGTGAAAAATCCCCAGATGGGCCGTAAACTTCCCGATACCCTCTCTTTCGACGAAATCACAGCCATCCTCGAACAAGCCGATCTTTCCAGTCCGGAAGGAGTAAGAAACAGAGCGATGTTAGAATTTCTATATGGCGCGGGTTTACGTGTTTCGGAGTTAATTGGGCTAAAAAGAGAGGATATATACGAAGATCAAGGCTTTGTCAAAGTTCGCGGGAAAGGCGATAAAGAACGCCTCGTTCCGGCTGGTCGCGATGCATTTAAATACCTCAATCTGTATCTGGAATCAGTTAGGCCTTCCGTACCGGTAAAGAAAGATTCGACTCACGTTATTTTCCTGAATAGGAGAGGCTCTGGCCTAAGTCGAGTAATGGTATTTTTAATTTGCAAGGACCTAGCCGCAAAAGCAGGAATCACAAAAGTGATAAGTCCCCATACTTTCCGTCACTCATTTGCCACGCATTTAATTGAAGGGGGTGCAGATTTACGTGCCGTTCAGGAGATGTTAGGACATGAATCCATTTTGACGACCGAGATTTATACGCACTTGGATAGGGCGTATTTGACGCAGATGGTGCAGGATTTTCATCCGTTTTCAAATATCAAAGACCAAAGTTCAAAGTTCAAAGAGCAATGACCAAAGTTCAAAGTTCAAAGTTCAAAGAGCAAAGTTTAAGGGAATTCATTTAATCAACTAATTGGTTTTCTTTATCAGTTAAATCCGTTTGTTTTCAGTCATGCAGGTGTAGTTTTACTAAAAATACCACTATGACCTATTCGAATATTGTCCAAGAAAAAGCTTTTCAATTTTCGTTGAATTTAATTCCAGTATGTATAAGATTATCAAATGAAAAGAAGGAATTTGTACTATCGAAGCAGCTTCTAAAATCTAGCACCTCAATTGGAGCAAACTTAGAAGAGGCTATTGGCGGTTTCTCGAAGAAAGATTTTCATTACAAAATTTCCATTTCATATAAAGAATCAAGGGAAACTCGCTATTGGTTAAAATTACTAATAGCATCTGAACTTATAAACTTCGAAGAAGGGAATAGATTATTGGACGAATTGGAAGAAATTCTTAGAATTTTAGGTCGTACCATTATCACCTTGAATCAAAAGAATCAAGCCTAGTTTGCTCTTTGAACTTTGCTCTTTGGTCTTTGAACTTTGCTCTTTGAACTTTGCTCTTTGAACTTTGCTCTTTGAACTTTGCTCTTTGAACTTTGCTCTTTGAACTTTGGTCTTTGAACTTTGCTCTTTGAACTTTGGTCTTTGCTATTTGTCTTCGGGGAAAGGAATAAACACAAAATTGGTAAACTGTCCATCCACCACAAAAAGGCAGGCGAATTCTTCGATGTCTTTGAAATTTTGGACGAATAATTCCCTATTTTCTTCAGCGATGAGTTTGCGTTGCACGAATTCTTCCATCATAGAAGCATGGTAGTTCCACTTGTTTTCATGCAATTCGCCTACACCGATGAGCTTTTGGCCTATTTCGATGGGGCGTTGTGAGGTGACGAAGATGGGAAAATCAGAGAAGCCGCGCTTCTTGATTTGGTAAGATGCTTCTTTTAAGGCGTCTGCGACTTTGATGAAATCGGACGAAATAAGGCCTAAATATTTCCCGTTCAAGTCTGGGGAATTAGGTGCGTTTGAGAGGGCGGTGTAATCTTCGATCATGATTTAACTCTTACTTAGTAATAATAATTGAATGTCTTTCACGGGTTTGTGGAACAATTTCCCAGTGCTCGGTTGCGTTACGAAGCCTCGGTAGCAGAAAACGCCTTTCGTGAAGGATTTTCCCTGCCAAAGCATTTCCTCCACTCCCCCCGTCTTTCCGGCCTTTAAGATAAAGGAGGTCATTAGGTTGCTGATGGCTAAACTAGCCGTATGGGCTACTAATGAAGGTATGTTAGGAACACAGAAATGGGTAACTCCGTATTTTTCGAAGGTCGGTTTTTGAATGGTGCTGGCCTCAGAAGTTTCAAAACAACCTCCCTGATCGATGCATACATCTAAAATGATCGTTCCTGGATTCAGTTTGCTGACCATCTCCTCAGTCACAATGCAAGGTGTAATTCCCGAGTCAGAGCGAAGGGCTCCTACGATGATTTGGGCTTCTTGTAGGGCTCTGGCTAGATTTTCGGAGTCAATTACTTGCGTTACCACCGGGAAACCGAGTGCTGCTTTGAGGCGTTGAAGTTTATAAATGTCTTTGTCAAAAACTTGGAACTGCACGCCTGCGCTTGCTGCCGCTCGCGCCACCTGTTCCACGACCTGTCCAGCGCCTAAAAGCACCATTTTGCAGGGAGGAACGCCGGTGACATGGCCTAGTAATAAACCTTGTTTCTTTTGAATTAAATCGGTGGCGATGGGCAAAATCAACTGACCAGCGATCTCCGCCATGATTTTGATGAAAGGAAAACCGCCACCATTGTCTTCGACGAATTCGAGACCAATGGCCATCAATTTTTTGGCATTAATGGCATCGATTAATTCCGAGGATAATTGCTGGTAAGAGGCACTTGAAATAAAGGCTTGACCCTCTTTCATGCGCGCTATTTCAGCGAGGCTAGGAGGGGTGATTTTTAAGGTTAAAGCACTCTGCCAAATCATCGCCACATCCTCACTCACACTGGCTCCGGCTAATAAATAATCTGAATCACTGAAGCCAGCTCTTTCGCCCGCCCCATTTTCAATCACGATTTCATGCCCATTATTGGTTAATAACGCGACTGCCTGTGGGCTTAATGAAATGCGATTTTCGTTCGGATCGGATTCCTTGGGAAGGCTGATACGGATGCTTTGGGCATTCTGCTTCGTCCAAGCCATCGCCTCTAAAGGTGCAATTCCTTGTTTCGAAAGTAATTCCTGGAACGGATTATGTTCTAGTATCTTCGCCATATAACTTCTAATTTTCGGTGCGCATCATCCACATGTGATACGTTTAATTCGAGGTGTTCAAACGTCCAAAACTCCTCCGCTTGCTCCGGCCATTCAATTAAACACAGATGTCCAGAGTCTAAATATTCTTCTAATCCGATGTCAAAAGCCTCTTGGGCGTTCTTCAAACGGTATAAATCAAAATGATAAACCGGCTGACCTTTCGAATCTACATATTCATTCACTAAGGAAAAGGTGGGACTTTGCACCGATTGAGCCACGCCTAATTGATGGCAAATCTCTTTAATCAAAGTCGTCTTCCCAGCACCCATTTCACCGCGAAATAACCAGACATTGGGATAATCTTTAGTCTCCCTGATCAAGCTGGACGCTATTTCAGGTAATTCCGAGATGCTATACTTGTCCCAGGGTCTCATAATTCGATGTCTCCTAGTTGAGGTCTGATGAGTATTTCTTCTAACACGGTTGATGGATTCATCGAGTAAGCCGAGAATATGGTCGAAGCCACATCATCTGCCGGGATAAACCGCGTTTCTGGTAATTCAACTCCATCCCAAGCAGGCGTTAAAGTGGCACCCGGTAAGATGGCCGTTACTTTGATTCCTTGTGTTTTCGTTTCTTCTCGTAACACTTTCGTGAAACCCAGAAGCGCAAATTTACTAATGCAATAAGATCCACCAGCGGTATAGGCTGTGATGGATGCGGTAGAGCAAATGGTAAAGATATGCCCCGATTTTTGGGCTTGAAATGTAGGCAAAAAGGCTCTTGTTAAGTGATAGGCACTGTATAAGTTCGCCTCGATCTGCCTTTCCAAAACTCCATCTTCCTCATTCTGGATCTGTCCTGGCATAAAAAAGCCGGCATTATTGATCAGGACATCGATGGATTTGGTTTGGCCTAATACCCAAGTCGCAAAATTTTGACATTGAGATTTAATACTTAGATCTGCCACAAACGTGTGCAAGGCGCCCGTGTTGAATTCAGCTGAAAGTGCCTTTAATTTATCCCCGTTACGAGAACAGGTGAATACTGTAAATCCTTCAGATAAGAATTTTTTTACCAAAGCTTTGCCAATTCCCTGGCTACCCCCACTAATTATTGCCGTTTTGTTCATTATCTTTGAAGAATATCGATGTGTAATATACCAATCAGATGTCAAAATTAGGCAAATATTTAATCTTCCTGGGTAAGCTTTTCACAAATCCAGAAAAATTTAGGGTTTATCTCGCCTTGACATTTCAGGAATGCGTGGACATTGGTATTAATTCTGTGTTAATTGTGGCGATTGTTTCCACGTTCTTAGGAGCTGTTACCTGTGTTCAAACAGCAGCAAACATGGACAATCCTTTCGTTCCGCAATACATTATCAGTCTTATTGTGCGCGATTCGACTATTTTAGAAATGGGTCCTACGATTACCTGTGTCGTATTAGCAGGTAAAATTGGCTCCAATATTGCCGGGCAATTAGGTACCATGCGTATCACGGAACAAATTGATGCATTGGAAGTGATGGGAATTAATTCGCGTTCCTATTTAGTCTTGCCTAAGATTATTGCGGCGGTTATTACTTTTCCGATGTTAGTGACTTTAGCTTGTTTCCTCGCTATTTATGGGGGGTATTTAGCTGGCTGGTTAACGGGGGCAATTTCTCCACAAGAATATATTCACGGTTTGCAGTTTCAGTTCAAAGGCAACTACATGATTTTTGCTTTGACAAAATCAGTCGTGTTTGCTTTTCTGATTGTTACGATTTCTGCTTTTAAAGGCTTCTATACAAAGGGTGGTGCCTATGAAGTGGGTACGGCGAGTACGGCTGCGGTGACTAATTCGTGTATTGCCATATTGATTGCAGATTATCTTTTGGCCCAATTATTAGTCGGCTAAACTCTTTCGATAAACACATTGGTCAGTAAACGTGATGTCGCGGCTCCTCGGTAGGAACCGAAAACAGGCGTGATTTCCTCCGGCAAGCAGGACGCTGCTAAGGGAATATGATTGCCTGAAACGACCTCATGCTGCGTAGGATCGTATCCTCTCCAACCACCACCAGGTAAATAAACTTCCACCCAAGCATGCAAATGATGTGTTTGATTAGGTACATCCACCGGTGCCACCCCAATATAATATCCCGAAACAAATCGCGTTGCTAATCCCATAGCTCTACATAAAGCAGAAAATAGGACGGCGTAATCCCGACAAGATCCCTTGCGGTTAATTAGGGTGAATTCTGGTGAATTAGGGGCGCCTTCCTCTCTAATTTCATAAGCGAAACTACTGAAGATGAATTCGTTCAAGGCGGATAGGTAGGCCGATGTGCTGTACCGAACCCCAGAGGCGATTTGGCGAGCCGTCTGTTCCACGGTAGGGGTCACGCCTTCTAATCCCAAATAGGGACTCAAGGTCTTTTGGTAGGAATTTGAATACGTGATGGGGAGTGTTTTACTTTCAAAGGGGAAATAGACAAAATCAAAGGGGTTGAATTCGGTCGTTTCTACGGTCGCCTGCACCTCAATTGATAGATAGGAGGTAGGTTCTTTGAAAAATAAGATATTCTGAATATTCCCTTCTGGATCTAAATTCTTAGAGATTTGAACGGGAGCCGGGTCAATTTGAAGATTGAATTCTTGGACGGATAAAAGGGCACTCTTTCTGGGATGTAAATACAGAATATGCGGGTCTAGGGTGACCGATTCACTGTATTCATAACGCAAATGGTGCTTGATACGAGCGATCATTTGGAAGAGATTAAATCTTTCATCCAGCCCTCATCTATTCTCGCTAAAGATTGACGCAAAGCCTCATTCCAATCATCTGAAATGGCTTCCATGTCTTCTTTGTATAATCTCACCTCTTTTGCTTTGAAACTGCCTTTTTCATAAACGACCACATCGATGGGGTAATCCACATCGTTTGCACTCACTTGCGTCGCATCAAAGGATAAAAAGCCCATTTTTAAGGCCTCTTTTAGCGAGGTCTCATGCGTTAGATTGCGGTTTAAAAGCGGTTTCCCGTAATTCGAATTACCAATGATTTGGTATTTTAATCCATCATTAATCTCAATCCAATTGCCCTCAGGGAAGATTAGGAATAATTTGTGCTCGGCATCTTTCGGCATTTGACCTCCTACAATGGCGTGAAGATTAAAGGCATACCCCTCTTTTTCTAACGTTTCTCGATCCTCTGCCGCTACTTGTTTTAGTTTTTGGCCAAAAGAAGTGGCTGCCTGAAACATATAATCGTAACTTTCTTCTTCGTCCTCAATCGCTTGATTAAAGTAAGTAACTGCCTTATCACGCACAGAACGTAATCCGGCTGTCATGATAAAAAGTGAATGATTGTTGATCTCGTGAATGGATATTTTCTTGTTCGAATACACCTCGTTTCCAGCAGTGATTCGGGTATCTGCGATAGCAACAATTCCTTCTTTAACAGTAATTCCTAAACAATATGTCATACGATGATGGGTGGCAAATGGGAGCGCAATATTACAAATTTTTGATGTAAAAGCCGGAATTAATTCACCGGCTTCAAGTCAAAATAGGTATGATGTATGGTGAGACCAATGTCGTTGTTAGAGGTTTGGAATTCATCCAAAAACTGATGTAATCCGGTATTTAGAATGTCATCTATCTCCGTAAACTGAACCTCAGATAATATTTTAGACAGTTTTTTCTCCGCTAAGTTAGAATAACCATGGTCGAAGGACGTGCCTGAAATCGCATAAAGCGATTGCTCCGCTTCTGTTAAACAGTGAACGACAGAGCGCGGGAATCCCTTATCTAGGATCAAAAACTCCACAATATTGGTGGGGTTGATCACTTTGTATTGTTGGCGAAACATATTGTAGGCTGAAACTGATTTTAAAACAGAAGACCACAATAAAAGATCTAAAGGAGACCCTACGGCATCTAAATTAGGTAACAGGGTGAAATACTTCACGTCTAAAAAGCGGGTCGTTTTGTCTGCTCGCTCTAATAATTTACCTAATTGACCAAAATGCCAGCCTTCTCCACGGGTGATAGTGGAATCCACTATGCCGTAAAATAATTGGCTACCTGATTTGATCTCCTCTAAAAATCCTTGGTAGCGCGCTAATTCCCAGCTCTTACTTCCTTCCACTCGATCCTTTACTTTCCAATAGATTTGGTTGACATATTCCCACATCTCTTTCGAAATACTTTCCCGTATCGTCCGAGCGTTTTCACGTGCAGAATACAAACACGAAAGAATGGAATTGGGATTATTGACATCGAAGGTCATGTAATACAATACATTTTCTCGATTGGCTTCTTCGTAATGATCAAAGAAATTGTAGTGATCCGCTGTTGCCACAATGAGTGGTTCCCATTGTTCTGGAACGTTAGGAGGTAAATCTAAGGCAAGATTGAAATTAACCGAGATGAAGCGCGCATAATTGTCTGCTCTCTCGATATACCGATTCATCCAATAAATGGAATTGGCTACACGACTTAACATAGGCTATAAATTTTATCTAAAATGCTTGATGTCTTAAAATTAGGATTTTTTTTCAGAGTGCGGCAGGAGCCCGTCCTTTTTTGTATTTTTGTCCTTTAATTCGACAAAAAAATCCACATGTTTTATCAAATTTTTATAAAACCACTTTTCTTTTTATTCAATCCAGAGCGAGCACATTACCTAGCAGCTGATTTGATTCGTTTTACGTTACGAATTCCCGGCATGTCTCTGCTGTTTAAGGCCTTGTTTCAGGTGGAGGATAAGCGATTAGAGCGTACGGTTTTTGGACTGCATTTTCCTAATCCGGTAGGTTTAGCAGCAGGTTTTGATAAAAACGCTTTATTGATTGATGAGTTTGCTGAATTGGGATTTGGATTTATTGAGGTAGGGACCGTGACTCCAAAGCCCCAGGACGGCAATCCCAAGCCGCGTTTATTTCGTCTGATTGAAGATGAAGGTATCATTAACCGAATGGGATTTAATAACGAAGGCTTATCGGCCATGAAGGCTCGGTTAGAAAAACGTAAGTCTAAAGTGATCGTGGGAGGGAATTTAGGTAAGAATAAGGTTACACCAAATGAACTGGCAGATGATGATTATCGCCAAGGATTCGAAGCCTTGTATGACGTCGTGGATTATTTTGTGGTGAATGTGAGTTCACCTAATACGCCTAATTTACGTGCATTGCAGGAAAAAGAACCATTGAAGCAACTTCTACAGACTTTGCAGGTTTTGAATGCTGCAAAACCAGCCCAGAAGCCTATTTTATTGAAAATTGCTCCAGATTTAAGCAATGATCAATTAGATGATGTGATTGAAATCGTATTAGAAACGAAATTAGCTGGAGTCATTGCAACCAATACGACCTTATCTCGGGAAGGGCTGCAATCGGCTCATAAAGGAGAAATGGGCGGCTTAAGTGGCAAACCTTTAACCAAGCGTTCGACAGAAGTGGTCGCTTATTTGCATCAAAAATCGAATGCCCAATTTCCGATCATTGGGGTGGGAGGAATTCACTCGGGTGCAGATGCCGTGGAGAAATTAAAAGCGGGGGCCTCTTTAGTTCAAATCTATTCTGGCTTCATCTATGAAGGGCCTGGATTGATCAAAGAAATTAACCAAGAAATTTTAGCCGCTGGCCTGTAATTTGATTTTGTAAATCGGATCAAAAAAGCGAAATTTATAAGATTATATCCTTGTTCCTTCCATGGCAAAAAAGATTAGTAACCCTACGAGTACCTTACAACTTAATTTTGAGCAAGATAAGCCCAAAAGAAAAATGGACGGTGCTGTTCTATATCGCTTTCAGTTAATTATTGCAGCGTTTTTATTCCTAATTGGTACCTTATTGTTAGCCTCATTTGGTTCCAGCTTTTTTGTAGGAGTTTCAGACCAAAGTGAAATAGAACGTGGTGTCGTAGAAACCATCAGAGGTTCGGATATACCGATTAAAAATATCGCTGGATTACTGGGCGCTAAAATCGCTCACTTCTTTTTGTTTAAGACTTTTGGCTGGTCGACTTTGCTATTGATTCCTTTATTCTACCTATCTGCCCTTAAAGTGGGCTTTAAGAAAGAAATCTATTCTTTAGAACGCCTTTCTTGGCAGGTATTATTCTACATCCTTTGGATTAGTTTACTATCAGGTTTTTTTGTGTTCTCTTTGGATTTACCTCATTCCATTGGTGGTGGCGTTGGTTATTTTGTGAATGAGAAGCTGTATCAATTGTTAGGGTATCTGTCCATTTTTGTGATTGGTTTTGGTGGTTTTATCTTCCTGGTTTTATTCTATCAGCTAAACCCTAAAAAGCCAGTAATGGCAACCCCTGTCGCGGCGGAGGAAGAAGAAGAGGAGGAAGAGGAAAGTCTATTCATTGATGAAGATGGTCCTGCCATTCATGTGGATAATGATGATATCGAGGAGTTTAGACCCATCGTGCCTCCTGTGGTGGAAGAGGTTGTTGCTGTAGAAGAGGAAGAGTCTGTCGAAGTTGAAACAGCACCTGAGCCTGTTGAGGAAGAAAAGAAAGAAGATGATTTAGACTTTACCTACAAAGTCGCTGATGTGGCTGATGAGGTAATCGAAGAAGAACCGACCCCTGTTTCGAGAGAAATTAAGGCGAATGATTTAGTGGAGCAGTTTGGCCTCTATGATCCTACCGCTGATTTGCCTAAATACCAGTTTCCTACGATTGATTTATTAAAAGAATACGACCAAAAGAATCAGACATCACAAGTGACGATGGATGAGTTGAAGGCGAATAAGGAGAAGATTGTGGAGACTTTATTGAATTACGGCATCGGAATTCAAAAGATCGAAGCGACGATTGGACCCACCGTTACCTTATATGAAATTGTTCCCAAAGCGGGAGTTCGTGTGAGCAAAATCACTTCTTTAGAGGATGATTTGTCTCTTTCACTTGCAGCAATGGGCGTTCGTATTATTGGTCAAATGCCAGGCAAGGACACCATCGGTATCGAGGTAGCGAATAAGAACCGGGAGATGGTTCCGGTACGTGCAGTAATTGGTTCTGAGAAGTTCCAAAAGTCGACTTTTGATTTGCCTATCACCTTAGGTAAAACGATCTCAAATGAGATTTTTGTTGCCGATTTAGCCAAAATGCCTCACTTACTCATGGCCGGTGCGACAGGTCAAGGTAAGTCGGTAGGGTTAAATATGTTGTTGACCTCCTTGATTTACAAGAAACACCCAGCGACGTTGAAGTTCGTTTTAGTGGATCCTAAGAAGGTGGAATTGTCTCTATTTAATAAGTTAGAACGTCACTTCTTAGCTTGTCTTCCAGATTCAGCGGAGGCGATTATCACCGATACGAAGAAGGTAGTTAATACCTTGAATTCGCTTTGCAAGGAGATGGATTTGCGTTACGATAAACTGAAAGACGCTGGTTGTCGAAATATCAAGGAATACAATCAGAAGTTCATTAACCGTCGCTTAAATCCAAATGAGCATGATTTCATGCCCTACATCGTCCTAGTGATAGACGAGTTAGCGGATTTGATGCTAACTGCTGGTAAAGAGGTGGAACACCCAATTGCGCGTTTAGCACAGTTAGCACGTGCCATTGGTATTCACTTAGTGGTAGCCACGCAACGCCCATCTGTAAATGTAATCACAGGTACGATTAAGGCTAACTTCCCAGCGCGTCTTTCGTTTAAGGTAATGTCTAAAATTGACTCCCGCACCATCCTCGATGCTGGCGGTGCCGATCAATTAGTCGGAATGGGGGATATGTTATTGTCGATGGGTTCTGAAGTGATTCGTTTGCAATGTGCTTTTGTAGACACTCCTGAGGTGGAAGATATTTGCGATTTCATTGGCAATCAACAAGGATATACATCAGCTTACTTATTACCTGAACCTGATTCAGAGGAGATGGGTGGCCAAGACCGTGGGGATTTTGATCCGAGCGATCGTGATTCTTTCTTTGATGAGGCAGCTCGATTAGTCGTGATGCACCAGCAAGGAAGTACTTCCTTAATTCAGCGTAAGTTGAAGCTAGGCTATAACCGAGCTGGTCGTTTAATTGATCAATTGGAGGCAGCAGGTATTGTTGGGTCATTCGGAGGCTCGAAGGCGAGGGAAGTTCTCGTGAAATCAGAAACAGAGTTAGAAGAGATTTTGAAAAATTTATAAGATGAAAAAAGGACTATTATTGCTATGCTTGAGTTTAAGCGTATTTGCTCAGTCGAATAAGGCGCTAAGCCTAATCGATGGTATGCAGAAGAAATACAAGGCGATGGGTTCGTTCTCAGCGAACTTTACATACCAAACCGAAGGTGCGGCCACCATGTCAGGCTCTATCACAGTGAAGGGTACTAAATTTCGCTTAAAGACGGCTGGTCAAGAGATCTTCAATAATGGAAAAGAAGTAGCTACTTACATTAAAGAAATCAATGAAGTGAACATTTCTAGCTTTGATCCATCAGAGGGAGATTTGAATCCTGCGAAGATTTATTCTTTTGATAAGAAAGCCTATAAGATTACCTTAAAGGGAGAATCAGCTGGTATTTCGACGGTCGAGTTAGCGCCAGTCGCAAAGGGAACGCAAGTGAAGAGTATCGCACTAAAAATTTCAACTGCAGATCTTTCAGTAAGTGAATGGACAATCATTAACAAAGCAGGCAAGAAACAACACTTCAAAGTGGCTAAATTAAACCCGAAAGCAAATGCGGATGACAAATACTTTAGCTTCGACAAGAAAGCCTTCCCTGGTGTAGAAGTGAACGATCTTCGCTAAGATTAATCAATAAACAAAAAAGGCTCATCTTTCGAGGAGCCTTTTTTATGGATTTTCGGAAACTTAAACTGTTTGCAAAATCAATTGCTTCATAATTTCTAAACCATCCGTATTATTCAAATCTGGATCTGCAGCTCTTTCCGGATGAGGCATCATGCCAAATACATTTCTACCTTCATTACAAATACCTGCGATATTCAATAAGCTACCATTGGGATTAGACTCCTCCGTTACATCCCCATTCTCGTCGCAGTAGTAAAACAAGATTTGATCATTGGCTTTCAAAGAAGCTAAGGTTTTCTCATCTGTAAAATAACGTCCTTCTGCGTGTGCAATAGGTATTTTATAGGCTTTTATTGTATCTAATTCTTGTGTTAACAAGGAGTTGTTCGTCGCTGCTTTTAAGAAAATATTCTTTGAAATGAATTTCTGAGAATTGTTTCTCAATAAAACGCCTGGCAATAAGTGTGCCTCCACTAATACTTGGAAGCCATTACAGATTCCCATCAAATAACCGCCATTCTTAGCATGTTCAATCACGTGCTCCATAATAGGGGAGAAACGAGCAATGGCACCTGAACGTAAGTAATCTCCGTAAGAGAAGCCACCAGGAACAATAATGAAATCACAGTTTTGTAGATCAGTCTCTTTATGCCAAAGTTTAACGGCTTCATGGCCTAAACTTTGAATCACACCAACTGTATCATCGTCACAATTGGATCCAGGGAAAACTACTACGCCAAATTTCATATCTTCTTTGCTATTATTTTGTGCAAAAATACGGTTTTTGCCTGAAAAATACTGACCCTTTAAGGCATTTATTTTAACCAAAAGCCTAGTCTTAATCCACCTTTGGTCTCAAATCCATTTTGCCCTATTCCAGCATTTACCGATAAGTCGATATGAAAATGGCTGTTGTAGTTTCGTTGAATACCCCAAACCCCTCCAGCATACAGATGTGTAGCTTCTTCTCCTTTTGCAAATACAAAGGAGGGTTCTGCAAACAAACCGATGTAATTGCCTGAATAGTTTGTGGAGAGACGTCCTTCGTCCCTCCGTTTTTCTTGATGGTAATAGTGTCGGTATTCTCCTCTTAGTTCTACTGTTTTTGTTCGAAGTCCATCCCTAGATCCATAGCCTGTCAGGCTCCCAAGTGAGAATTTTAGGGAACTATTTTCCTCTATTCTTTTTTCGGCTCCAATCGACGGCGATAGTAGGGAACCTGTATACAAAGGTTTAGTTTCTTGAGCTTTTACATGGAGTGAAGCTAACAAGAGAAAAAGGGCGATAATTTGTTTCATTGTGTTAGAATTAAAAAGTTAAAGAATAATAAACACCATTTCTTCCTCGGCAAATAGCCGTTCCTACATTCATAGCCCAATTCAATGGGACATAATTGAAGGTTTCGTCGATGACTGTTTCGATTTTATAATCATCCTGAGTAGAGGCAGAATAGTGTTGAGTAAAGGGTGTGTAATATTCAAGAAAATTAATATCTCCTTCCATCGACATTGCCGCACTACTATTACCCCAATAGTAAGTAAACCAAAAGCGTTGACGCCATTCATGTTTAACTCGTACGGCAAGTTTCCGGTAGAAGCCTAGATCTAATATATAGGCCTCAGCCGTAAATCGACACGTGCCTTGTCCCGGATTTTCATAGGTGACAGAATTGCTCTCAACTCTGTTTAGCGTTTTTAGGGTATTAGTGGATTTAATTGCGTTTACACCTTGGCTTTTGTATACCGTTGCTTGGACCACTTTCTCTGGTGAGGCAATGAAACTGGACTTGTTTTGTTCGAAGTCCACAATCCTGATTTGAAATACTTTGGATGGGTTGACTTGGTAGACTAGTTCGCCTATTTGAATAAGCCCATGCTTATTAATCAATCTGCTTAAAGTGGGGTCATCTACAATGGGCTGTAGTGATTTATCATCGTCATCTCCTACGAGTTTTAGCATATGTTCGAATCCCGTTAGGTCGCCAGTTTCTGCCATTTGATTCAGGGAGACTGTATCTAATTTGCGCAATTCGGTGCTTTGTGATTCTAAGAATTGTATATCACGTAAAATACTGGGATCGTTGGGGCTTTTTTGGAATTTCTCAACATAAGCCTGAAAAGCAACTTGGTTTTCAAAGGCTAGGAAACCATTCGAGTTCAATAATGTTTGAGGGGTATTTACGGGGATGATGGAAGCAGCTGGGTCTTTAGAACATGAGCTGACGAAAAAAGTAAAGGCAAATAGGATTGCCACGACATACGTCGGGTAGTGATTTTTCATTGTATTAGTGGTTAAATGTGAGTACTGGGATAAAGGTAGACTAATCTTTGAGAGTTTGGTGTCCGCACATTGAGATTACCAATAAACTGATAATGGAGAAACGAAAAAAGGCCGCGACTCGAAGAGTCGCGGCCTTTTAAAACCTACTAGGATTAAATCCTAGTATCTGTAGTGCTCTGGCTTGTATGGACCTGCTTGATTTACACCAATATAATCCGCCTGCTCTTTCTCTAACTTCTCTAATTTAGCACCGATGTGCGCTAAATGTAAGAACGCTACTTTCTCATCTAAGTGCTTAGGTAAGATGTAAACTTTGTTCTCGTAGTTAGCTGAGTTAGCCCAAAGCTCTAATTGAGCCAATGTTTGGTTACAGAACGAGTTCGACATCACGA